>Ga0209491_10000402_pt1 | contig 86037 bp, 69 predicted proteins | sample BON02_FD_187213 | JGI IMG/M metagenome (GOLD analysis project Ga0209491, IMG submission 187213) | Freshwater microbial communities from Lake Bonney liftoff mats and glacier meltwater in Antarctica - BON-02 (SPAdes) (version 2) | ecosystem: Environmental > Aquatic > Freshwater > Ice > Glacier...
CCCCCCCCTTCGTGACTCGATAGATGCAACCGCCGGTCCACTCCTTAAAATAACCGCAGAAACTGCGACTTGTCCGTGGCATCCGTGATCGCTGATCCGACTTCCCGATGTTCTCCCGTCGCCGGATCCACCATCACAATATGCGGGCGCCCCACCCTCACCAGCGCCGCGATTATCCCGACGTATCCCTCGCTTGGATACCGTTAGTTTTCCTCTTCATGCCTCCGCCCGAGATGCGTGAATTCCCCGGTATCCGGTTCGTATTTGATCACGCGTGATTCTGGTGCCGTGCCGATCCCCAACGTGCCATCGGCTTCCTCCGCGATTCCCGTCGAAAACGTCGAATGCATCCGATCCGAAACCGGATACTGCCGACCATGCCCCGTCTCCAAATCGACATCCAAAACAAACCACCCTCCGTTGTTCCGGCTCGTCGTCATTAACCTCGACGGTTCACCGTCCGCCGTCTCTCCCCCATGCAGCCGGGTCCAGCTTGCCCCCTTTACCGGAATCCCTAGGTCCCGGGCGACCGGCATCTCCGCACCGTGCCCCCCCCCCACGACCGAACCAACCAAAACCGCGAACACCCTGCATCGAACCAAAGACCTTATTTCAAAATAGGGGCAGCGAAAAACAGCGAACTGAAGCAAGACGAATCAACCGATCCTCGTTTGATCCGTCTCGCAATCCTCCGCACCGTAGAACGAAACTTTCATCATTTGCGGGCCCTTCCCTCTCAACCTAGCTTGCGCCCCTTACCTAATCGATATTGGTTTCCTGCTAAGCTATGAAATTCCTTCTCATCGTCGTCCTTGGGTTTATTCTCTTTACGCTCATTCGTAATATCCTGTCGCCCGCGCCCAGTAGCAGTAGTGTTCCCGCGATTACCCCGGCCGACGCCGCTGCCGCCGTGCGCGAAGGCACTGCCATCCTCATTGATGTGCGCGAACCCAAAGAATGGGAATCCGGCGTCGCCGCTCCCGCTTACCTGCTCCCGCTCAGCGACCTCAATGCCGCCCGTAAAAAATGGGCGCACGTGCTCGCCGAAGCCAAAGGTAAAAAAGTGATCCTCTACTGCCGCTCCGGCGGTCGATCCGACCAAGCCGCCACCCTCCTCGCCAAGGAAGGCTACACCGTCGCCAACGCCGGCGGCTTCAACAACTGGCTCGCCGCCAAGCTCCCCATCCGCGCTCCCGCCGACCCCGCCGGCAACGAGTAATCCCCCGCCTCGTTCTCGTTGCGGTCCGGCCCCCGCCTACCGGCCTCGCCCCTCCTCGCTTTCCGTAGTGCACCAAACGCTCCTCCCTCTCAGCGCCATCCTCCTCACGCTGACCATCGGTTGCTCGCGCACCGCGCCCGTTGAAACAGCCCGGGCCGAAAACAAATTACTCATTACCGTGGGTCCGGAACCTTCCAGCCTCGACCCCCACCGCAGCACCGGCTCACCCGAAAGCTTCATCATGTCGTCGCTGTGGGAAGCGCTCATCGATTGGAACGAAACCGCCACCGGCTTCGTGCCCGCCGCCGCCGAGCGCTGGACCATCTCCGGCGACGGCCGAACCTACACCTTCCACCTTCGCCCCGACGCCAAGTGGTCCAACGGCGAGCCCGTCACCGCCCGTGACTGGGTCCGTTCCCTTCAGCGCTGGCTCACGCCGTCCATTGCCGCCGAGCTCGCCAATTTCGGCGACCCCATTGTCGGCGTCTACCCCTTCCGCACTAGCCAGACCACCGATCCCTCCACCTTGGGTATTCGTGCGACCGATACACACACTCTCGAATTTGAACTCATCGAGCCCGACGTGCTCTTCCTCGACCGGCTGTGCAGCTACCCTTGGTATCCCGTGCACGAGCCCTCGGTCGCAGCTGCCGGAGGTTTTTTCAGCCTGATGTCCGACTTCATTCAGCCCGGCAAACTTGTCTCGAACGGACCGTATAGGATGACCGCATGGAAATTTGGCCAATACGTCGAAGTCTCGCGCAACCCGCACTACCACAGCGACACCCGCCTCGATTCCATTCGCTTCCTCGCCTTCGACAGTCTCGACACCACCGAACGCGCCTTCCGCTCCGGCCAACTCCATATTACCGCCGGCGTGCCCTCCTCCAAGGTCGACGTTTATCGCAACGCCGCTGACCCCGCCTACGTTGTTTACCCCCGCGTCGGCACTCGCTTTCTCTCGCTCAACACCACCCGGCCCCCATTCGACGATGCTCGCGTGCGCCGCGCGTTCAGCCTCGCCTTGGATCGCCGGAAAATCGTCGATGTCGTGCTGCGCTCCGGCGGCACTCCCGCCTATTCATTTGTCAAAGCCGTTCCCGGGGGCCACCAACCCACCGCCTTTGTCTCCGAATCGATCGAAGAAGCCCGCCAACTTCTCGCCGCCGCCGGTTACCCCGACGGCGAAGGGTTTCCCCCGACCGAATACCTCTATAACACGCTCGACCGCAATCGCCAGATGGCTGAAGCCCTCCAACAAATGTGGGCCACTGCTCTCGGGGTGAGAGTCACCCTTCGCAACGAAGAGTGGAAGGTGTTCCTCGATACCCGCCGCCAACTCGACTACCACATCGCACGTTCCGGTTGGCTCCCCTTTTCCCCCGAACCCGCCGAGCTTTACGAGCTGCAATCCACCAACTCTCCCTCCAACGAAACGGGCTGGAGTCATCCGCTATACGACGAAACCATGAACGCCTCCCGGCGCGAAATGGACCCCACTCGCCGCTTCGAACTTTACCATCAACTCGATCAAATCCTGCGCGACGAAATGCCCGTCATCCCCGTGGGCCACTACGCCCGCAGCATCCTCGTTGATCCGTCCATCACCGGCTGGCCGCGCAACCACCTGGAAGCACTCGTCTGGACCCGCCTCGGCTTCGCCGACTGACCACCGACGAGTCCGTCACGGCGGATTGCGCTCGTAACGTGGCGGGTTTAGGCCGGCAACTCAGGTCCTGGGTGCGAATTTCAGCCTCACGGCTGGGGCTCAGCTATCGGCAAATAATCCGCCCCCTCGACCAACTCTGATTCCTTGATGCCCTCAAGCAGTGCCGTCAGTTTCTGCCACAATTGCTCGGCTCGATCATCCGCCTGCTCGACGCTCTTAATCTGCCCCACGAGTCGCAACGCCCGCTTCGTCTCACCCAGCCCAATCGCTCGTTCGGCCTGATCCAAAAACCAGGCCATGCGCCCGGGGTCTCGGCGTAATATCGCCGGAGCGAGTCGAGCCAATCGTTCCCAATCGTCTCGCGCCGCCCCGGCTTCAGCATCCGCTTCATCCAGCTCGGGCTCAATCCGGTTAAGCCATCCCGCCCGCTGCCGCCTCACCTGCAAAACCAAGCGCTCCACCTGACTCCATTCAGTGTCCTTCACCAGTCCCACCACCTTTTGTCTGAGATCCTCCACCTCGGATTCTTCATAAGTCTTCCGCACCGCTTCCACCGCCTCGGAGATCCGCGAATCCGTTTTTATTTCGCTCAGCTTCTCCTCTGCTTCCGCCAGAAATCGAGTCAGTTTCGAACTCCTCGGATGATAACGTTGGCCCGCCACCGCGACAATTTTCACCAATGGCCAGAGCTCATCTTTACCGAGCCCTTCGATGAGAGAGCGATAAGTCATCAAACTCAGTCCATCTCGGCCCAACCAAGCCTCCAGTGCCCCTGTCGCACTCGTATCTTTCGTCGCTTCGCCCAATACACGCACAAAGGGCTGCAGGAATTCATCCATGATCTCGTCACCAACCCCATCACTCACCACCTCTTCCAACTCCTCCCATTGCGCTTCCCGGATTAAGGACCATACCAAGAACACTCGTTGAACCGGAGTCGGCTCCTGCCACGCCGATATTCGCTGCAACACCAGTTGGCTGCCGGTGGATTTCCCCAAATTAAGCACCCGGCCCACCATCGAGTTGACCGTATCGACCCGCGCCCCGAATCGACGCATAAATCCATCGATGAATTCTTCCGCATCCTCCATCAAACCGGCCTTCACCAACTGCTCGATGCCGTAGATCCAAGATTCCGCCACCTGACGATTTTCCCTGAAAATCTCCTCTAAAACTGCCAACAAAGCCTCCCGCTCCCGACGTTCACTCCGCACCTTCGCTTGCGCTCTCAAGGCCAAGGGTAACATCCCCGAAAGCGCGGGCGGCATCGCCTTTGCCACCGCCAACGCTTCATCTAAATGCCCCCCCGCCACGAGTGCATCGACCTTGAGTAGATCCCAATTGCTCCCCGTGTAAGAACTTTCCTCGACCACCCGCAACGCTTCGACCGATTCACCCGTTTCGATCAGGGTTCGCGCCCGCCAAGCGGTCAACCACTCGGTCTCAGCCACGTCAATCCCGGCGACTCGCTGCATCTCGTCGACGACCTCCAATATCGTATCCGTATCATCCGCCGCCGCCGCCTGCTTGATCAATAACTCCACCAATGCCCGAGAGTATCCAAACTTCAATTGCGGCCGCACCGTGCGTTCTACTCCCGGATAATAGTTTGCTCTCGCGTAATACCCCGCCAACGCCAGCCGCGTCGGTTCATTATCGGGATTCAAACTCAGACCCCGCCGCAGATAAAACAATGCCCGCGCAGCCTCGCCGTTCTCCAGTTCTACCGCGCCTTGTTCGCTAAAGCCCTCGCCTCGCAAGGTGTTCAAAGTCGACCAACGCCACGGCATGGCCACATCAAGGTAGCCCACTTTATTAAACGGATTTCGGTCGAGCCAAACAAACAGCGCTAACGCTGACGCCAGATAACCCATGACCAATAGCCCGGTTAAACACCCCAAAAGTGGCTTTATCTTCACATAAAGCCTCACGCGCCTGCCTTGCCCCGTCTCTTGATTGATCAGAGCAACCCATCGGCCCTTTCGCGCCAACTCATCGCCCATATCCATGGTCTTTCGCTTCGGCGAGTCTCGCTTGAGTCGGATACGTTTAATCGAGAAGTTCAAAGCCTTCTTATCTCAAGCCCCAGCCCGTGAGGGTCAAGCCCTCCCTCCGGTTAATCTTATTCCCTGGCATGCTCATCACCCCAGCCGGTCTTTCAGCGCTTGGAACGCGTCCTCCCCCCGAACATTTCGCCCCGCGCCCATACTCTTGTGCTCCCCCGGCATGGAGTCCCCCGGTGATTTAAGCCCGCCACCCACCTACGGCTGAACTGGCGGTGACCCCGCACGGGTTGCGTCCTGCGTCGGCTTGGACTCCTCGATCGGTTCCACCGGTTCAGTCAGTTTCTTCCATAACTGATGGGCTCGATAATTCACCCGTTCGACGCTTAAAATTCCGTCCACGAGCCGCAACGCCCGCCTCGTTTCACCCTGTGCAATTGCGCGATCCGCCTGATCTAGAAACCATGCCGTGCGTTCGGGATTCCGCCGCAAGACCGACGGGGCCAGTCGAGCAAGCCTTTCCCAGTCGTCGCGGGCCGCGCCCGCCTGCGCATCCGCGTCATCGAGCTCGGGTTCAATTTTACTGAGCCAAGCAGCGCGTTGCCGTCTCACGCGCAACACGAGAGTTTCCACCTTGCTCCAATCCCCCGCCTTCACCAACTGGGTCAAATCATATTTCAGCGTCAAGACGTCCGAATCCTTGTAAGTCGTCCGCACCGCGGCGACCGCTTCGCCCACCCGTAAATCAGGTTGGATCGCACTTAAACGCGCTTCTGCTTCCGCGAGTTTATTCGCCAAAGTCGTGCTCGCCGGATGATATCGGCGCCCCGCTACTGCGACCATTTTCACCAACTCCCATTGCTCATCTTGGCTCAGCCCGCGAATAAGATAGTGATACAAATTTAGATTTAATCCCCTCCGACCCAACCACGCCTCCAAACCTTCAACCGACTTCGAGTCGCTCGTAGCCTCGCTCAAAGCACGCAGGAGAGGCCCTAAGAAATCGTCCGTCGATTCATCCCCCAGCCCATCGCCATACGCCTCCGCCAACTTAGCCCAACGAGCCTCACTGATTAAGGACCAAACAAAAGCCGCGCGCTCGGCCACCGACGGCTCCTGCCAATCGGAAATACGCTGCAATACCAACTCCGATCCTTTCGAACTCCCCGCATCGAGCACGCGACTAACCATCGAACTGACCGCCTCACGATGCGCCCCGAATCGACGCATAAATCCATCGATGAATTCTTCCGCATCCTCATACAGTTCCGCCCGCACGAGGTTCTCGATCCCAAACACCCAAGGTTCCGGCACCTCTCGGTTATCCTGTAACATTTTCTCCAATACCACTAACAATGCCTCCCGGTCCTGACGGGCACTCAACACTCGAGCTTGCGCTCTCAGCGCCTGAGGAAACATCCCCGAAAATGCGGGCGGCATCGCATTAGCCACCACCAGCGCTTCATCCAGATCGCCTCCCGCTATCAGAGCGTCCACTTTGAACAAAGTCCACTTGCTCTCGAAGTAGTTTTTCTCGGCGAGAACTTCCATCGCGCGAGCGTTAGCTCCCGAGAATATCAGCGTTCGAACCTGCCATTCGACCAGCCACTCTCGTGCCTCCGCGTCATTCGCCACGAAAGGCTGCATCGCATCGATCACTTCTAAAATCGTGTCGGCATCATCTGCGCGAGCCGCTTGCGGAAATAATAGTTCCAACAACGGACGCGAGTATCCAAACTTCAATTGCGGCCGCACCGTGCGTTCTACTCCCGGATAATAGTTTGCTCTCGCGTAATACCCCGCCAACGCCAGCCGCGTCGGTTCATTATCGGGATTCAAACTCAGACCCCGCCGCAGATAAAACAATGCCCGCGCAGCCTCGCCGTTCTCCAGTTCTACCGCGCCTTGTTCGCTAAAGCCCTCGCCTCGCAAGGTGTTCAAAGTCGACCAACGCCACGGCATGGCCACATCAAGGTAGCCCACTTTATTAAACGGATTTCGGTCGAGCCAAACAAACAGCGCTAACGCTGACGCCAGATAACCCATGACCAATAGCCCGGTTAAACACCCCAAAAGTGGCTTTATCTTCACATAAAGCCTCACGCGCCTGCCTTGCCCCGTCTCTTGATTGATCAGAGCAACCCATCGGCCCTTTCGCGCCAACTCATCGCCCATATCCATGGTCTTTCGCTTCGGCGAGTCTCGCTTGAGTCGGATACGTTTAATCGAGAAGTTCAAAGCCTTCTTATCTCAAGCCCCAGCCCGTGAGGGTCAAGCCCCCCTCCGGTTAATCTTATTCCCTGGCATGCTCATCACCCCAGCCGGTCTTTCAGCGCTTGGAACGCGTTCTCCAAAAAAACGCTTCGCGCCGGGCCCATACTTTTATGCTCCAGAGCAGGTAGTCCCGCGGTGATTTTGGCCTCACTTCACCAATTCTCCTCTCCGCCCCTAAATCCTCCGCCGTCTCCGAACCCGCCTCCGCCGGCCTACTCGCCCTCGGAGCCGCCCGCCTCCGCCGCAAACAAACCGCCACCTAATCAGGTTGCCCTCGTCTCGCCAACTCGTCTCGCCAACCCGTCTCGCCAAAGCGCCAGCGACAGCGGAGGCCCCTCGATTTTTTCCCAGCTGTAAAACAACCTCCCCTCACCCAGCGCCTATCGGCGCCCGTAACAGGCCCGCCATCAGTTGAGATCCTTGCGCTTTTTCGCGATAAAAAACCCTGCGCGTCAGCCCTCCATCCCTCCCTTAAATTCCTCTGCCCTTCGGCTCTGTTTCCTCTTGTAAAACCCACCGGCCCCCCGGCTTCGTTCCATTCGTTGCCTTCTGTAAAATACTAATGCGTCAGCCTCTCACGTCTTAGCGTCTCGGCGTGGTCAACTCCCTGCCTCTCGATCCCAAAACAACCACGGTGCGTAGTCGGTAGACGAAGCCTTTTCGTGTCCATTCGTGGTTACCCCCCCTGCCTCTCCGCCCTGCCCTCTCCGCCCTATCACGCCTTCACCGGCTGCACCGCATCGGCCTCAATCACCCCTTTCACCCGGGGGAAGAGCTGCACCGCTTCGACCACCATCCAAGCCTCCAACGCCATCGTGATGATCGCGATGCCCACCAGCAGCCAATTCTCCTGGGCCAGCCAACTGTGCTCGCCGATAAACGCCTGCAGCGTCATCGCCCAAGCCGGCAGAATCAGCAGCAGAATCATCGGTCCCACCAAAAACCAAATCGGCACCGAGCGACGCCATAGATAAAACATCACCACGAGGAACGATAGACCGCCCAGCAACTGATTCGTCGCGCCAAAAACCGGCCACAAAATCATACCTCCCTTGCCCGCATTTGCCAGCGACCATTCCAGCCCGGTCGGCGGCACCGCCGCCAAAATCAACGCTGTCATCACCGCAAAAATAGTCGCCCCATGCTTGCCCCGCAGCCACGCCATCACGTCCCATCCGCCATCCGTCTTCGGCGCCACCGTGTTCGCCAGCTCCTGCACAATGTAGCGCTGCAAGCGACATGCGGTATCGAGCGTCGTGCCCGCAAACGACGCCACGAATACCCCCATCAACGCCACCGCTACACCACCCGGTAACCCCAGCGCCTTCAGGAAATTCGCGGACCCCGTCACGAACGCTCCAACCTTCGAACCCAAACTCGAACTCGCATTCCAATCCGCATAGAGGTGCGCCCACGCTTCGCTGCCACTGAGCAATGCCCCGCCTTCCCCCACGATGCCCAGGCCCACTCCTGCGCCACAAGCCAAGATCACCAGCGTAGCCAAAAACCCTTCCGTCAACATCGCGCCGTAACCCACAAATCGTGCATCCGGCTCCGATTTGAGCTGCTTACTCGTCGTCCCCGACGACACCAAACAGTGAAACCCGCTGATCGCCCCGCAAGCGATCGTGATGAACAAAAATGGAAACATCGCCGGCGCTCCCACCGGGTTCGGATTCAGCGCCGGTGCCGCCATGGCCAATACCGGCCGCACGTCATCGCCCGCGACTGGCGCTCCGCCAAAAAACGACGCTACCAACACCCCCAAAACCAATAGACCAAGCACTGAAATAAGCTGCAACGCGTTGATGTAATCCCGCGGCTGCAACAATGACCAAACCGGCAGCACCGATGCGACATACGAATACGTCAGCAGCACCAAAACCCACGTGATCGATGACCACCCCGCCATCGCTAGGTTGAGCGTGTGCAGAAACCCGACGTCACCATAAATCACCGTAAGATACATCACCGCCAACGCCACAATCGACGGCCCCGTGATGCTTTTGCCTCGGCGATTCAACCACCACCCGATCCCCACCGCGATCGGGATTTGGATCAAACATGGCACGATCGCGCTCGGGAACATCCGAAACACCGACGCGATCACCAAACCGAAAATCGCCAACACAATGGTCAGCGCCAAAAATAGAATGCACAAAAACAACAACCTCACGCGCCGATTTAGAACCCGCCCCGAAATATCGCCTACCGTTTGCCCCTTATTGCGCAACGAAACCACCAAGGCCCCGAAATCGTGCACTGCCCCGATAAAAATCGAACCAAAAACCACCCACAACAAGGCCGGCGCCCAACCCCACATGATCGCAATCGCCGGCCCCACAATCGGCCCGGTGCCCGCAATCGACGCAAAATGATGGCCGAAAACCACTCCCTTGGACGTCTCCACGTAATCGTTCCCATCCGCCATCGCCCGTGACGGGCACACCGCATTCGCCGATAACTTAAAAATCTTTCCACCCAGCCAACGGCCATAAGTGTGATAGGCGACGATGAAGCCGAGACCTGCGAGCAAAGCGATAAGGAGAGGATGCATGGAGCAAAGGGGTAAACGAAGAGTTCCGACCATGAGCGCAACCATGCCAACGCGTCTAGCTTTGAAAATACCTCTCTTCGGCTGGCTTACCCAACCGTTGACTCCGGGGAACTCTCTCCGCTCAACCCGTGTCCTACCCCCCATGTCCGCGTCGCTTCGTTTCTTTCGCCCCCGGCTTCTCGCCCTTCTCGTCCTAACCTCGCTTGGCGGAACCCTTTGGGCCGAAAACCTCGTCCCGCTCAAACTGCGCTACAGTCACATCACCCTTTCGAATGGCCGCGTGCTCAAAGACGTCACCCTCAACGGCCTCAACCGCGAATCCGATCTCATCTACGTCCTCGAAGACAATCGACTGAAACCCTACCCCGCCATGCTGTTCCCGGGGTTCGTCAAAACAGCAATCCAGCGCCACTCCGCCGAATATCCCGATTCACCCTCACCCGCATCCGCACCAACCAAACCACCGCGAATCCCTCCGCCGTCAGCCAAAATCCCCTCCCCCATCGGCTCACCCGAAGCTCACGCCGCCGACCGTCAGGCCGTGCACGCCGCCCTCCGCGCCAAGGCCGAAAAAGCCGCCCTCAATCATCTTCGCTACCGCATCCGCCTGGGATCCGGCTACGTCACCGTCACCGATGCCGCCGTCGAGCTCGATTCGCCCGAATCAGTGCCGGGATGGTCCCATCGCTACCGCATCAAAGCTGACGGTTTTTACTCCTACTACGAAAGCGTCGGCGGTACCTTTCAGCGACGCACCCGCAGCCTGGAAATCACCCTCGAAGCGCCCTCGCTCGATGCGATCAAAGTCATCTCCGTCGACACCCTCTGGGGTCAGAATTGAGTAACCGTATCAGTCAATAAGATACGGACCCACTACCGCTTTCCAAATCACGTAACCCGCGGCGTTCATGTGGAGCTGATCGGCCACATAGATATCCCGCGACGGCATCCCGTCCGCCCCCATCATCGGTGTCCAAACATCGATGTAATCATACCCATACCTTTCGCAATAGGCGGCCATCCATCGGTTAAACTGCTCCTGCGCCTCACGTTGCTCCCATCGCTTGGGGTTGGGTGCCGCACTGATAAACGCGACCTTCGTATCCGGTAAAGCCACCCGCATCATCCCCGCCAGCGTCGCCAAATCACCGAGCACGTGCTCCGGTGATTCACCCGCATTCAGATCGTTAGTCCCCGCGTAGATCACCATCTGCTTCGGATTCCCGGGCACGGCCACGCGGTCAAAATAGGCGATTAAATCGGATAGCTGTGATCCCCCGAATCCCCGATTCAGCACCAAGTGCTCCGGAAAGTCTTTCGCCAACGAGTCCCATCTCTTGATACTTGAACTCCCCGTAAAAACAATCGCGCCTGGCGGAGCCCCGATCGCCTGCTCGCTCGCCTCAATCTCCGCGATCGGCTTGTCCCACTTCGGGTCGGCCGGTTCCGCTCCGCCCACGCCAGCTAAACACATGGTAATAAAACCGGTTTTTACCGATCGCCAAAACCAGAACGGGGGAATTCGCATGTCGTTTAAACTGCGTAAGATCTCAATCCCGTCAACCTCTACCGGTCCCGTCCGACTTGCTATTCACCCCCGACCAACCTACCTGTCGCCGTTCGAGGAAATATCCTCAAGTCCAACCCCCGACTTCACGCATGGCCAACATCTCTACCCCCTTTGTCCCCCGCGCTCGTCCGCAACCAGCCATCAGATTCGCCGTCATCGCCATCATCGCCGTCAGCGCCGTCAGCGCAGTTCTCCTCCTCGGGCGACTATTTTTCGGAGCCGAGCATATCCCTGATTTCGGAAAAATCTCGAATTCCCAAGAAAAGAAAACCGCCTTCTTCGAATACCTCGCCCCTCGCATCGCCGCCGCCAATGCCCCGATCCTTGAACAGCGCGAAAAACTCCTAAAAATCCGGGCACAGGTCGCCGCAGACGGCAATCCCGGTTGGCTCGACACCCGCTACCTTAAAAAAGCGCTCGTCCGATATGAGTTCGAAGTTCCCGAAAAAATCGAACTTAACCACGTCGACGACCTTCTCACCCGCGCCGACATCATCCCCCCTTCGCTGATCATAGCTCAAGCCGCCAACGAATCGGCCTGGGGCACCTCGCGCTTCGCCAAACACGGCAACAACTTCTTCGGCATGCGCACCTACACCCCTGGCACCGGCATCGTGCCCAAACGTCGTGCCGCCGGCGCCACTTGGGAAGTCGTCGCCTACGATTCCGTGATCCAAGGCATCGGTGCATATATCCAAACATTGAATACTAACAAGGCCTACCGTCAACTCCGCCTCATCCGCCGGGAGCAACGGCGCAAGCATCAAACCATCAGCGGCAACGCCCTCGCCGGCGGCCTGCTGCGTTACTCCGAAAAAGGCCACGAATACATTTCGGTCGTCCGCTCCATGATCCGCAGCAACAATCTCGCCACCTACGACTCAAAGGAGGGGCGGACATCGGGACCCGGGTGACCGTCACTCGAAGACGCCCAACTCTCCTGTTGTAGGCCCCGTTGCTAGACGACACCCAACCTCTGCAACAAGGGGCGTTGCTTGACGACGCCCAATCCTGCCCCTCAGCCAACTACAAAACATCCGTGCGTCAGCCCCCCCGTCTCCCTACTTTAAATCCCTCGGCTCTGTTCTCTCCGTTCCCTCCTGTAAAACCCACCTGCCCCCCGGCTTTGTTCTCTTCGTTTCCTTCTGCAAAAAACCCGCGTGCGTCAGCCCTCAGCGTCTTGGCGTAATTCAACTCCCTGCCCCCCGGCTCAATTCTCTCCGTTCCCTCCTGTAAAATCCACCTGCCTCCCCGCTTTGTTCCCTCCGTTTCCTTCTGTAAAAAACACCAGTGCGTCAGCCCTCAGCGCGTAGTCGGTAGACGGAGCCATTAGTGTCCATTCGTGGTTAAAAAAAAGCCCTGCCTCACCGCCCCTGCCTCACCCCCAGCCCACGAAAACGCGCCGGCCTCCCCCAGGAGCACCGGCGCGGTTATAACTAGCGATACTTAGCCTTCAGTTCCCCGCTCAGCCGATTGAGATTTTCCGCGGCTTGATCGCCGCCACCTTGGGCAAACTAATTTGCAGAATCCCGTCGCGCAGCTCGGCATTGACCTTCTCGGGCACAATTGAGTTCTCGTGAGTCAGTTCCAGTATGTAAGTCGCATCCGAGGTTTCGCGATAGACCTCCGTCCACTGCTCCGGACGAGCCCAAGCCCGCTTACCCACGATTATCAAACGATTCTCGTCGGCCGTGATCTCGAGACCATCCTTCACCACTCCGGGCAAAGTCACCGTGACTCCAAAGGCGTCTGCAGTTTCCTTCACTTCGTAGTGCGGCTCCCGGGTTTCATCACGGCCTTGGACGTCGTGATCGTTTTTTGCGACCGGCGTGCGACTGGGGGACGGCATGACATTAGTAATACAATTCATAATAGATTTCCTTTTTTTGATTCGATTTTTAGCGTTCCCTTTCGGGCTCTCTACTTGACCTCCACCGTGACTTTGCGGGGTTTTACTTCTTCTTTTTTCGGTAACGTCACCGTCAAAACCCCCGCCTCATAGGCGGCCGATATTCCGTCCACCTTGATCTCGTCAGGCAGCTCCAGCGATCGCTTCAATTTAGCTTCGGTTTGACCCGATTCTTCCTTCGATTCGCGGGTGGCTTCGATTGTCAGTTTACCTTCCACCACTTCGACCGCGATCGCGTCACGGGCAAACCCGGGGAGCTCTGCTCTCACATAAGCGTGGGTTTCGTCTTGGTAGAAATCGACTTTGAATTGAGCTCGCGAGGTCTGCTGCGACCCTCCGCTCACCGCCGTGTTAAACAAGCGATTGATCTCGGCGTCGAAACCGTTCCCTAGGCTGCGATCATAAACCGCTGCGGGGTTGAAGTAGCGACGCGTAGGCGTGTGATATTTGATGATTCTCATAATAGTTTTTTTCTTAGTTTTGGTTGAGATTGATTTGAACAATCCCACTCATGCATGCGGCATACCGACCGTCATTATTTCATTAACTCCTAATAATAATCGCTTTAATTTTACCCCCACACAGTCACTGTGTAAAAACGCCCTCCCCTGTGACGTCACACCTGCGAAATTCCGTCGCACTTCCATTTGGATCAAAAAATTACGCTCTGTTTTTATTAATACGCTCGGTTTTTTTTAATACGCTCTGTCGTTTTCCGATCGGAATTAAAAATTATGCTCGGTTCTGGCAGAACTGGACGAGTATGGCTGGTAACAATACGCAGGCAGGGGACAGAGGTGGTCTCGCGTTGTTAATCTAAGGATGCTTTTGCCACTCCAAAACCGCTACCTTCACTTACTCCCAGTCGAACAGGGCGAATGCCTGCCAAGCTGGCTAATACGCATTTCCAATCGAACCATACCAAATTTTCGCGACTTCTCTACCATCTGGCTAGCCGACCCTCTTCGGGTTACTCCCGGTTTCGACGCGTTTCCGGCCGCCAGCCTTCTAACCCAGATCGGCGCAATTCAGTTTCACGAACTAGACTACTACGTCACGCACCACACGCTGCTAGGCACCACGAAAATATTCTACAACCAATCGGACTGGCAGCGCCTCGTCACGAGTCACGGCGCGGAAAGTTCTCGGATCTACATCTTGCGAAGAAAATCAAAACAACGCACTTGGCACGTTTGCCCTCACTGTCGATCAGCCGAACTCGAACGAGGTCACGCGACTTGGCAGTGCGTCCCACAGATTACCGGACTATTCTACTGCCCACTCCACGAAAGTCCGATTGTGACAGATAGCAGGACTCGGAACCCTCCCATCGCAGCACCTTCCATGTTCGATCTGTCGGAATGTCGCTCCACCGCTCGATCTCAGTCAGAAAGAAGATCACATCCTCCTTGCAAAGGACATAGCAGCGGCCGTTGCCATTGGTGAATGCCATCGCTCTTCTTCGCTACCTTTTCGTGACTCACTGGCGCTGGAGCTGTTTGGATGCCGTTGGCTTGAAGCTCCCTCTTGCTGGCCAGTCCTTAAGAGACGATTCGGAAAGTCATTCTTAGATACTATTCAGATCAAGCCCTACAACGACCGCCAGTCGTGCCACGCTCACCTGTATCCCTCGGTTAACGGCATTGTTTATCTCGCTGCTTTAGCCCGAGCGTTCGACACCAATCTTCCTGACTTACTAGAAGCGGTTAACTGCTGCGGATAAGTAGCCTATCGTGTAGCGAGGGTAAATCTAAGTATCTGTAGACCGCCAAAAGTCCGAAGATGACGACAGATGATAAATGACCGTTTTCATGCTGTAGTTACAGGGTCCCCAAAGACCCGTTCAACAGCCCGCCGATGCGGTGGTTCCGTCTAGTTCCTCAAAACACCGTCAATGCCTCCTCGGGCAATATGCCCAACTCGTGATTCAAACCTACCCCAAATTGAGGTCACGTCGATGCAGCCCCTTGGGTTTTGATTACCTGACATACTGGAAGCAGGCTTAGGGCCAACCTTTACGGAGCAATTCGCCGGTTGAAAAGGCGTTAAGGACGGTGGTGCATGATTCCCACTGGGCGTCTTCCACCTTGCTGTATTTTACGTCGAAAGGGTTTTTTGTCGCGGTTGCGCGGTCGATTAGTTCGCGGGCTTTGGCTTCGTCGTGCTCAGCGAGTTGAACCCAAACATCCTTCAACGTGTCAGGGATTTGGCCAAAGAGAGTGTGAATCGCTGCCAGACGGCTCGATAGCAGGTTGTGGACGCGATCCTCGACCGAGCCGCGGTATCGGAGGTTGGCGATCCAGATTTCCTCGCGAAGCTGCCCTATGCGCTGTATGCGGCCCTTGCGCTGTTCGAGGCGCGTGGGATTCCAGGGTAAATCGATGTTGATGAGCGTGCCGAGACGTTGGAGATTGAGGCCTTCGGAGGCGGCATCGGTGCCGAACAGTATTTTCAGCTCTCCGGCGCGCACACGTTTTTTGAGGGTTTCTCGGTCGCACCGCTGAAAGACCCCCGCTCGCCAGAAACCAGAACGGTTACTACCAGCGTAAAGGCCGATGTCTTGCGATGCGAAAGAGTCGTGTTTCGCCACCTCCGCCCCGAACCAGCGCACCGTATCGTAATACTGGGAAAAGAGAATGCACCCGAGATCGGCCCAACGTCCTTCGGCATCGTGTCGTTGTCCGAGTAGGTAACCTAGCACACTTTCGAGCTTCGGATCACGGTTTCCGCCTTGGCGGAGAAGATCGCGGATTCGTTGGAGTGAATGCACTTCCTCGATGCTGAAATCATGAAAAGCGCTTTGCCTAACTTCCGTAGGAACCGGCCATAGTTGAGTGTCTTCCTCTTCGTCCGCATCGTCCTCTTCATCGGCGTCGATCTCAGACTGGGAGTCTTCGCCAAGGAGTTTAATCACCGTATTAAGGCCCGATTCCATGGAACTGCCGATGCGACGGAGGAGTAAGGTGCGGAAAAAGCCGGCGCTGCGGACCCGTTTATTGAGGAGGTCGCAAAAGTTTTCGGCCTCCTCGTAAGCGTCGTGCAAATAACCTCTCAGAGTGACGGCACTCTCGGGGTCTTCACCAAAAAGGCGCACGGAAACACGAGGAAGAAAGTAACTACCGGTTGCTGGATTAATGGTGCTTTCCAGATAACCACGGGTGCGACGAACAATGCAGCGCAGCAAGGGATTGAACGCCGTTCCGTAACCAGGAAGAAGAGCGTTCTCGAAGGTTACGCGACGGATCGCGACCGGAAGCGTATCGAGCGATTCCGAGGTGAATTGCCACTTCGTGTCAGGCGCGCGGAGGCGTTCGCGGATTTTATCGAAGGCGTCGTGCTCGGTTTTGGCGGGAAGTGGATCGCGCACGTATTCCCAGCCGGCGTGACCTTCGAGGGGCACGGTGTTCAGGCCTGTGGCGACGGCGAGGCAATGGCTGGCTTGGCTCCATTTGCTGGTGCGCGTAGCACCGCCGAGCACACCGTCGTTGCCCTGAGAAAGGATATAAAGGAGATCCCACGCCTCGACGGGGTGCAACTGCACCGGTGTTGCAGTGGCGAGGAGCATACTCTTCGTGCGCATGCCGATGAGGCGCAGAAAGACCATGAGCTTGTTGGGCTCGGCTCGGGCGTCGATTTCGTCATCTGACGCGTCGACCTTTGGCAAGGTGCGGCGGCGTGCGCGGTGGGCCTCGTCCACGATCACGCACGTGTAAGTGCGAGAGAGGAGAGTCTCGATGACCTCTCGCTTGCCACGGACGACGAGGCCTTGGGAAACGAGACCGATACGCCGAGGGCATTTACCTAGGGAGCGAACATCGTTAGCCGGGTATTCGATGCCATTTTCATCGACCCATCCCTTTCCGTTCCAATAGGCGGAAGGGAGTTCGAGCAGTTCCATTAACTCACCCTGCCATTGTTGGAGGAGTGGCTTGGGTGCGAGGACGAGGATGGGTCCGCCGTTGGGTTCATCCAGAGCCATGAGCAACGCGGCCATGGCGAGTTGCACGGTTTTGCCTAGACCGACCTGATCGGCGAGGATGAGGCGCGCACCGCCGAGGCGGTGACGCTCCAAGGCGAGTCGGGCAAAGTATTTTTGGTGAGGCCAGAGGCCTTGATCACGACGATAGACGGGCGTCTCGACAGCGGCAGCGGCGGCGGCTTGTTCGACATCGACCGTCTCCTTCCACTCGGCGGGCTCGATGACGCGACGAGCGACGATGCGCTGCACATCCTGCGCGATGAAGGGGCAGCACGAAAGATCGACGGCGCGGGGATCGTTCCAAAGGGCGTTAAACTCGTCCGTCACCCACGCGATGGACTCGGGGCTGTCGTCTTCCCAAAGGAGTTCGTAGTTAAGCTGCCAGGCAGATTTGCTCTCGTTGACGCTGCCTAGAAAGGCAGTGGCGGTGCCATCGGCCCGGCGAATGACGCCCGCTTTGCCGTGGATGAGGCCGAAGGCCTCGTCGGGTAGCACGCGGACGGTGAGCTTGCCGCTGGTGAGAGCGTCGTAGAGCGCACGGTAGCGGGGGATGGCGCTGGGCGGAGCCTCCTCGGGTTTTCCGGCGCACCAACTGCGACGCAGGGCGGCTTGGGCAGCACTGGCGGTGGCGAGATCCTGAGGGTCGCAGTCGGAATTGCAAATGATGCGGATTGGGCCGTTTACGCCGGCTAATGCCTCCCCCGCCACCTCGAAGAGACTGCTGCGGAAGTAACCCGCGATGCGGTCGTAACTGATCGCTCCTACGAGTCGCTGTTGGAGCACCGCTTGGTGTAACCGGGTGCGGCGGCTGGAGTGGTGTTGGAGCATGGGAAGGCAGCTTAGAGTTCGATTCCGCGATTGTGCTCGGTCGCCGCGTCGTTGAGGGCGCAAACCAAGTGATCGACATCTGTCGAAGGATTACCCGGAGGCGGGGTTCCGCCGGCGACGTGGTGATCCCGGACACTCTGGGCGTGCTTGAAGGCCTCCGGCCACTTAGGGAAGAAGGTGGGAATCACTATTTTGGCGGTCTCGGCGTTGGTGGAGTATTTTTGGCCAAGCGCGTCTTCGACGGCTTTTTTGGCCAAGGTGCCGTTGAGTAGATCGGCACGGGTTGTGTAGCCTACAATATGAAGGAGAAGCCAAAACTCGAAGCACGGGGTTGAGTGCGCGAGCTTTACTCTGCGGGAGACGGCCAGTTGCTGCACGTCTGGCCAAATGCCTTGGCGCACCGCCACGTCGGTGTCGATGACCGCCCAGACATGGTCGTATTTCTCCACCTCGTTGATGGCGATCAGCTTTTTCTTCACGCGCTTGGACAAGGCTGTTACCTCGTCAGCGGCGGAGTTGATCACATGTTTTGGGTAGCTGGCGCTGCCTGGCTGAATTTTCACTTTTACAGTGCCGAGCTGGAGCGATTCGCGGAGTAACTCGAAATAAACGGGTTCGGTTACTTCTCCCTCGGTCACGATGAGAAACGAGTCGCCGGGCCGCGCGTAGGCCGTGCGCGAAGGCTTCACAGCCTTGCGCGTCAAGCTCAGCTCTTTCTGGGCCTGCCACCAAGGCTTCGTTCCGCTCCCACTCATGCACCAACCTCCGATTTATCCTGCAACGTTTCCACGGCGGGAAAGCTTCCAAGAAGGCCTTCGGGAACGAATGGCACGGCTCCATAACGACCCGCGAGATAGCCTCGCACCAACGATTCGCCTAGGCGAGGTTGGTAGTCGGTAAGCGGGTAGAGGTGGGCGCGACCCTCGTCATCTTTATCTGTGAACCAGACTTGATCGCGACGAACCAGGGTCGGATCGAGAAGAAGTGGGTTGTGAGTGGTGAAGAGTATCTGCGCACGGCCTGAGTTTTCCTTGTCGCTGAAAAAGAGGCGTAACAACTCCCGCACCATCAATGGGTGCATGCTGGTTTCGATTTCATCAACGCAAACGGTGTAGCCTGATCGGAGAATATCCAGCCAAGGACCGACGAGCGCAAAGAGTCTCTGCGTGCCTGCGGATTCGCTGCGCCACGGCAGTGGCAATGACTGGCCAGAGGGGGAGCGGTGACTGAGTTCTGGTTGCAGCCATTTTTCTTCGAGTAATTTTCCCCGGATTTCACCCGGCATTTCGCCGAAGATTTTTTTCATTACAGGGTCGGAGGAAGGACGATTAACTACACGAGCTCCAGTAATGCCAATATCTGCATGGCGAAGTAGTTTGAGGATTTCTTCGCGTAGGATTGAATCCTTGGTCTCCAGCTCTTGCATCGTGAAACTTCTTCCAAGTGCGGACTTGGTGCTGAGGTCGAGAAACTTGATTTGCTGAATTATCCAACGAAACACCGGCTCCAGCTCCTGACGATTCTCGGCGATGGCCTTGGACAAATAAAGCATGTTGGGCAGCGTGCGCCGCTCCATGGCTTTATCTCTTGCGAATACCTTGGAGTTTTCCGGGCCGAAGGTGTGTGTTTTTAGTTCTTCCGACCATTCGCGCACGAACCAGAGTTGCTCCTTACCCAAGGGAAAGGCGCGCACGGACTCATGGTAAATGCGTTGGCGGGTGGCGGCGACGCGGTATTCGTAGCGCACCCCGTCGTTGACGAAGGTGACGGCAAAGGCGGTGGGCTCAGACGCAGCGGCGGGATCGAGGGCAAAGGGCTCGACCTGGGGGATGGGCGTCAACGGATCGGTGGTCTTGGCCGATTCGCGCACGAAGTCGACCAAGGCTTTCAGCGCCTCGATCAGAGTGCTCTTGCCGCTGGCATTGGCCCCGTAGATGGCGGCACCCTTCACCCAGCGCCGGTTTTTTAGGCCGGGCAGCTCGGGGGTGATACAGTTTTCGGGGAGCGCCTTGTCGTAGTTGCTGGCCGCCAGATTGAGGGTCTGGAGGTCGCGGAATGCTCGGAAGTTTGAGACGGAGAATTGAAGGAGCATTCGATAAAATAAGCACTATCACCGCTTGATGGCTAGTTTTAAGCGGGAAATCTGCTTAAAATAATACATCAGGCGGGGTTTTAGGCCTGGTCGTTGCGGAGGCGGCCGGCGAGGCGGCGGGCGGCGGCGGAATCGGTGGCCCACCCTTCCATGCCGACGGCGTTGCCGAGGCCGGCGAGCCATTCGAGCAGGGCGAGGAATCGTTCGCGGTGCTGCCAGTAAACTCCGGGGCCGTAGGTGTCGCGTAGGTATTGGCGGCCGGGATCGGGGTTGTTGTCGGCGGCCACGGTCTCGCGGATGGCGAAGAGGAGGTGGCGGAGCGAAGACGAGGCGAAGGGGTGCGGCGCACCGGCGTTGGCGCGGCCTCGGCGAGCGGGCAGGGCGTCGGTTGTGAGCGTGGCTCCGGCGGGTGCGGCGAGGAGGCCGGACTCGAAGCCGCTCGGGGTGTGCATGGTGGCGCCGTTGGCTTTGTCGGCCCGGAGCAGGGGCTTGATGTCGGTGACGCCAAAGCCGCGCGCCAGCTCCTCATACATGCCTTTGCGGCGCTCGCCCCGGCTCTCGATTTCGAGGGCGCGGAGGTAGTAGCGCTCGGCGAGGGAGAGATCGCGCCAGACGGCGTCGAGGCCGCGCGGCACGAGGTACTCGCAGGCAATACCGAGGGCGCGCTCGATGACTGCCTCGAAATCGCTCTTACGGCCGCGCTCACGGACGGCGAAGACTTCGTGCTCCACCTCGCGGCCGTCTATGGTGGCGTAGTGGGTGAGCACTTTGAGCGCGGCGGCGTAGGCGGCGAGTTGGTAGTCGGCGTCGTTGAAGTTGGGTTCGCCGCCCTCGTCGAGGTCGCGCATAGAGTCGATCTGGCGGTGGACCTCGTCTTCGACCAAGGGGTAGATTTCGTCGAGGAAACCGGGCTGGCCGGCGCTGCGTTTGCGGAGCACGAGGCAAACGGTGCCTTGCACGTAGTTGCCCTTTTTGATGCCGACGGCGTCGGTCTCGGTGCTGATGGTCCAGGCGGCGGTGGCCTTGAGTCCGGCGGCCCAGAGGATCATGCCGAGGTCGGCCCAGACGGCCGGGTCTTGGTGGGTGAACTGCACCATTTGCAGGCCGTTGTCCGGCATATGGCGGGCAAGGTTTTTGTAGATGTCCACCATGGAGCGGCGGAAGTCGTCGCCGTCGCCACGCACCGCGAGTTCGGAGCGGGCGTCGGCAGTCCATTCGGGGAAGATGGCGCTCAGTTGCTTGTCATACCACGCAAGGAAGAAATCGCCGAGTTCGTGGTAGTTGACGGCGTCGGCGTAGGGCGGATCGGTGAGCCAGATGTCGCAGGTTTCGCGGAGGTCGCGGGCGTCGGATGGGATCACCGAACTAGTTCCCAGAACCTGCGCACCTTCTGCCAAGGTGAAGATCGGCCAAGCCGAATCTAATTTAGAAATCGGTCGGTTAGAAAAATTGAAGAAAGTATTGAGCGCCTGGCTATTAAAAACATGTGAGCCTCCTTCGTTGGACGCGTTCGACATCCAAAGACACAGCCGCGAATCCCAGTTAGCGATTCGTCCCAGCCCCAACAAGCACCCGACGCGGGCCGCTTTGCTCTGAGCCAAGCGGCCTGAAATCTCGGCGAGGAGGCCGTGGGTGAGCAATTGGCGCGGGGTGAAAAGGTGGTGCCAATGGGTCCAGCCACGGGTGCGAATCGGCTCCTCCGTTTTGTCTCCGCCCTCGGGGATGCTTTTCGACGGAATAAACCCTTGGCGCTGCCAGTCGGCGAAGCGTTCGCGGAGGAGTTCGAGGGCGAGGGTTTCGCGGCGGAGGTCGTCGGCATCGGGCGCGGCGTAACGGCGGGTCTCTTCCACGGTGCCGTCGGAGCGGATGACGGTCTTGACCCAGCGGATGCAGTAGAGCCGTTCCTGAAATACGTCGCCGGGGCGGGGCACGAGGTCGTCGTTGGTCCAGAGACGGAGGCCGTCGGGGCCGCGCAGGGATTCGACGGACCACGTGCGCTCGGGGTGAAACGGTTCAATCACGCGGCTGCTGCCGACGGTGGCATCCTTGCCCGCTTTGTAAGCGGCGACCTCGGCGGCGGAGACGGTGACGATCTCGGGTTGGAGTTGGGCGGCGCCGGGGACGCGTAACCAGCGGCAGATGACTTTGGACTTTTCGCCAACCAGCCAACTCGGGGCGAGCGGGATGAAGATATCGGAGCCCTCGGGCCGGACCTCGACACAGTAGAGGAAGGCGTCGGCGCGTTCGCCGGCGGCGTTGTGCTCGATGCCCCAGGCGGTGACTTGGCGGTCGGCCTCGGCGAGGGCGGCGGCTTGCACACGCATGACCTCGGCCTGCACCTCGGGGCCGCCGCCGAGGAGATTGAGACTGGCCCAAGTGAGCAGACCGGCGACCGGATTGAGGTCGGAGCCAAAGGCCTCGCAGCCAATGCGAGCGGCCTCGAAGGGAATGGAGCCGCCACCACAGAAGGCGTCGCCCACGCGTGGAGTGTGGCCAAAGACGAGTTGGCCGAGCTGCTTGATCAGTTCGGGTAGATTCACGGCGGTGGTGCCGAGGTGAGCGTTGATCTCGGCCCAGGCCTCGGCGGTGGGGCCGGCGACGTTTTCGGGCCGTTCGCAGCGGGCGATGCGCTCGGCGTAGGAGAGGCGGGAAAAGGCAGCCACCTGCAACGCATCGAGGTGATTGGAAAGAAGAGAAACGCTATCGTCCCAGGCGGATTGAGCAGCGTTCACCGCTCCCCGAGCTTCCGCGCGACTAATCCCGGCCTCGCGAGGGGTGAGCTTGAGGGCAATTTTACGGTTGGCCAACTCGGCCTTGGCGGAGGCCTTAGCAGTTTCAAAGTCTTGCCATTGGACCAGCTCGGCGGGGATAGCCAGCTCTTCCAGTTCCTTACGGGAAAAGCGTTTGCTCCAGCGTTGGAGCGCGCCGTCATCGTCCATAGTGAGGACTTTGAGGAATATCTCACGGTCGAGCTTCGGGTTGCCCGAGGCAGGCATGATCATTCCCAAGATGGAGGCGCGTATAAGAATGAGGGGCTTGCGCCCCCACCATTTGCCGAGGCGGGTGAGCGTCTGCCCATTGTTCGCCTTGCGCTCCTTGTAGGACTCGGCGGAGAGGCGGGCGATGGGGAACTGGGTTTCGATGAAGGCGGGCACGGTGGGGGAAAATGATTATAGAGAAAGAGCGAGCTGGGAGTGCCCGAGCAGTTCGCGACGGGCGCGGGGCGAAATGCCTTCGCCCTTTACAAACGGATTGTCGGCGATAGCGGCGCGCAGGGCTTTACGCCAGCCGATGCCTTTTTGCATGGCCTGACCAGTGGTGGCAACGGTCATGGTGAATAGCCACCAGCGCTCCTCGGGCGCGAGGGCTTTCCAGTTCCGGAGAGCGTTGGGAATATCATCGGGCGGAGCTTCTTCCACTGCCCAGCAGAGGATGCATAATTCCTTACCGAGGGACGGGTGGACAGGGATCGAGGCGGAGGGGGTTTTGACCCACTTGCAAATAGGCAGGCCGTTGGCGCGGAGGCGGCGATTGGCCTCTTCCCAAAAAGTGGGAGCGAGATCCTCCCAGCGGCGCCGGTCGATGAGCACGCGTAGATCGGGTGCGGTGGGGGTAGCAGAGGCATCCGATCGCGAGGCAAATTCAGTGAGACCGCTCTCGCGGCGTTCGGTGATGGCGATGAGTTCATCGCGATTTTTGCCCTTGGGCACTTCGATGACGAAGCCGTGGCGGGCCTCGGTGGGCACAAAACCGAGTCCGATGACGCGGCGAGAAGAGTCTGGTGAAGATGAGCGGGTGCGGGGCATGGCGGTCATAACTGGACGATTTTATCCATATCCACGGGTTGATTGTTCGCCCGTAGCCAATCGAGCAGGCCTTGGCCGGTGGGAAACCCGAGGCTGCCAGCAGTGAGCCGGAGTGAGCCGGTGCCAGAGAGGGTTTGCAGGGACTCGGCGATGGATTTGAGCGCGGCGGCGGCGTAGCCTCCTTCGAGCGAGCCAATGTATTCGACATGCTGGCGGCCATCGGCGCTCTCGGCGATAAGCCGGATGTCGTGGGTTTTGACCGTGGAAGCGGCTTCGAGCCGTCGGATAAAGTCCCAGGCGGCAGCTGCGTCGTCTAGGCGGGTCGTGGCTCGCCATGTGGCGGGCTTTAGCGGATCGACTCGGCGGGCTTCTTCGCCCCTTTGCGGCATGGAGACGGTGACGGGGGCCGAGGTAAGGCTGTGTGCGGCAGCCAAAGCAAACGCACAGACAATGCGAGTGCCGACAGGGACGCGGATGGGGCCAGCGTAGGTTGAGGCACCAGCATTCTGGGGAGCGGAGCCGTCGGTAGTGTAGCGGATCGAGATGCCGGTGGCCTTGGGCAGCGCAAGCAGTTCGAGTTCCCAATAGTCGCCCCTGTTGGTGAGCTTGTGCTTCACGCGCAGGGTGGCAGTCCAGTCCTTCACGACGCTGAGTAACTCGGGCTTTTCGGGATCAAGGGCGAGGAACTGGTAACGCAGGCCGGTAGCCTCGAAACGGGAGGGCGTAGGCACGGGGGACGAGGCGGCGGTGGGGGCCGTATCGCCGGTCTCGAAAACGACCGCGGGAGCGTGAAGTGGTTCGATCTTGAGGTAAGTTCGACCCTCGCCTGCGGGGTCGTCCTCGGAGGACAGCACGCGAACACTTACCTCCGGAGTTGGAGGCGGGAATGGCCCCCGCCGAACATGATTGCCTTCCTCGCGCCAGACATCGCGGCGGATACAGTCGGCTTTGAGGTCGTCGAGCGCAGAAGGCTTGTGGAGCTGCCAAGTGGTGAGGACCGCCGCGGTGCGCTTAAAGTCGGACCAGAGGACAACCTTGGAGTCGGTGCCGCCAAAGAGGCGGGCCTCGGCCTTGTTGCGGAAGGCGTCGTCGTCAATCCTGGTGGTGAATTTCTGGGCGATTTCGAGGGTCTTGCGGACGGTGGCCTCGCCGCTCTGGTTGCCCGCGAAGGCCAGATCTATGCCGGAGGCGCGGAGGGCACTGTTGATCGAGGGATAAACGAGCTGGTCGAAGGCTTCTTTCAATGCTGCGGAAAATTGTAGGCCGATTCGGTCGCGCAGCATGTCGAGGGCGCGCCACTGAGGGTCGTCGGCCGCGGTATTTTCCGCGCGGAGGTCGGTGGCGATGCTTTCGAGGGCGCGGGTTTGGCGGGCGGCATCGAGCACCTTCTGGAACGTGTCGCGCGAACCGGTGAGGAAGAGCACGCGGTTCTTGTATTGTTGCTGCGCCCACCACGCCTGCCAGTCGGAGGAAACGGGAAGGTTGTTGGCCTGACCGCCGGGCCGCACGATTACGAGCGTGGTGCGGTCAATCTCCAGTTGCACTTGGTCGAGCGGCGGGAGAACGGAGACGATCTGAAAACAGTCTTTGAGCGAAGGAGCAAAGCTGCCCTCTAGGTGATCGCGGAGCATGCGGTCAACGGTCTCGGGATGCAGCGAGTTGGCGGTGGAGCGAAGCTTGGCAGCGAGGTTTTGCTGGTTCTTGAAGTAGAGCCGACCGTCGGCGGAGTTATGAAGATACCAAGCGCGTGTCGCGAGTTTATCGAGGACGTTAACCTTAAAGGTGGAGAGGTCGCGGCCGGGCCGCTGAAGGCAATCCACAAGCTGATATTCGCGAAGACCGTGGATTGCGCCCGGGGTCGAGGATAGCGAAGCGATGAGGATGAGCCGGGCGGCGTCAGAAGCGTCGGTGTTGCGATTAGCGGCGTCGATCTGCTCGACCTCGGACTCGCCGCCGTGGGCGATGTCGTGGGCGATGGCCTCGCTGAGGGACGGGTTGATGGTGCGTATCTCGGAGGCGATCTCGTCCTTGTTGAGGTCGAAATCGTAGGGGTGGATCAGCTCGATGGATTCGGCGCGCTTGGAAGTCCAGAGGTCGGCGACGACCATCTGCATGAGGCGAATGACGCCGCGCGTTTGTTGAAAGCCGTCGTTTTCCTTGAACTTGCCGACGAGTTCGCGGAGATCAGGATGGAAAGGATACGCATCGACCACGCGGGCATGTAGGGCCTCAGGCGAAGTGGTGGTGAGGTTCATGCGCACGGCCTCGCGGAGGGCGTCGCGGTAATTGGTGGCGACGCGGCCGATCTCGGCCTCGGGAGCAATGGTGGCGAAGAGACGCTTGCGCAGAATGTGGTAAAGCTCGTCGCCGTTCGGGTTGACCGGAGTTATAGGGGTGGCGATGCGCTTAGCCTCCCCCGTGATGTTTTGGATGGCGCGGTCGAGGGCGGCCTGAAGGCGTTCTTGCCCGGTGGAATAGTTGGTGCCGGCGAGGTCGGAGAGGACGAGGCAGACATTGTCCATCTCGGTGACGGCGACAAAGAGGTTGGCCAGGGCGGTAGTGGTGACGGCGGCGAGGTTGCTATCGCCAACCGGAACGGAGAGGGCGTTTTCGAGGTAAGGCGGAAGCTCGTCGAGGAAGATGATTACAGGTTCGGGGCCGAGTAGCTGCTTCCAAGCCTCGGGGCCGGGGGCAGAAAAAAGCGGGGTGACGTAACGGGCGAATAGATCGGCCTTTCCGAGCTGCGCAGCGAGGTCCCCCCAGATGCCAGAGCGAACGTCGGTATTGCGACCGTTGAATCCGATGACGTGGCTGGCGGGGAGCTTCGGCGCTGGGTCAATGGTGCCGAGGACAGCATGACGAAGGATGGGATCACGGGCGAGGAGCCCCAGGGCGATCATGCTGTGGGTCTTACCGCCACCCATCGCCTGGGAGAGCAGAAAAACGGAGGAGCCGGTCTGGCCATTGACGAGGTGACGGAAAGCGCGATCGATAAGCGCCTTCATGCCAGCGGTGAAGTAGTTCTCCTCGAAGAACCCGGGACCTTTGATTTCGCCCCTCAAGAAGGTATCTAGATTCAGCACCGTGGCGCGACGGTTGGCTTCAAAAACAGAATGGCGGGGAGTGCAGAGAGATTGGAGCAGCATGGACACTATTTAGGGTGAAACGGTGGTAAAATGAAGCTGAATGAGCTGGCTTAAAACCACAAGGAGTCACGGTTTATGGCAATGGATTAGTTTAATCTGGGCGGCACAATTTACCGTAGCTTGCTGGCGGGTATGGTTCATTACCGGTAGGACGCTCAAAACGAAGATTCCGAGTAGTGCTGGGCTCACGGTTATCCGTCGCTCAGCACTTGGGGTCCGGAAACCGGAATGAATCCTCGTCCCTCCGGCGGCGATAAGTCGGGAAATTAGCTCGGCCTTCAAAGAAGCTAACGGAGGTTGTGTTAAGATCGCGTAGTGTCTGCTGTAGCGAATGGAACGGTGCGTCGGCCAAGAAAACGGGCAGGCGACCTTCTCGCCTGCCCCAGCTGCGGCAATTGACATCATCCCGGCCCTAAACGGCCAGGCTTTCGGGCTGTCTCTGGCGGTAAACAGTTTGGAGCGCCGGACGGTGATTGACCGCAAAGAGGCGCAGAACCCGCAAAAGATCGAACCGGACGACACGGAAGTCGTCCCATTAATAAAGCAGCTTATTAACTGCTTAATTTCTATTTTTAGCAGCTTTTAGATTGCTTTATTTGAATATTTGCAGTATTTGAGCTGCATGATCGCCATCAAAGACATCGTTCGTAAGGGGCTCGATGAACGCCTGCCTGTTCTCAGGAAAGCAAGCGCTTCAGCCATCCGTCCCACCAGAGGATGGTTGCGAGCCGTGCGGGAAGCCATTGGTGCAAGACAAGAAGCTATAGCCCAAAAGATGGGCGTTCAGCGGCAATCCTATGCACGCATCGAGAACACCGAAGCTCAGGGTTCGATCAGCCTGACCTCGCTGCAAAAAGCGGCCGACGCCATGGATTGCGAAGTCGTCTATTATCTCGTGCCTCGGGAATCCGTTGCGAAGAACTATACGGAACTCGCGCAAAAAAACGACCCCAAGTTAAAGCACCTCCGTGCGAGCGAACATTCCATGGCCTTGGAAGATCAGGCCGTGGGCGATCTCAAGTAACGATCTGAGCGATCTATTCCAAATGCCACTCCCCTCAGCGATGAGGAAACGCTTGCCCTCATCCCCAGCCTCAGCACGAGGGCGGAATTAAACGAAGTGGAACGCTCCGGTATTTTGGACGCTCGGATATGGGCGATGCGCCCACGAACATTAAAACGCGAGGATCTGGTCACCGATACATTCGGTCGCGAACTGCATCGGCGCATGTTCAAAGGAGTTTGGAAATGGGCGGGCCACTATCGCAAAACGGAACGCAATCTGGGTTGGGAAGTCCACCGTCTTACCGAAGGAATCTATCACGCCTTCGCCGATGCCCGAGCATGGCTGCAATACGATACCTATCCCCTGCACGAAACAGCCATTCGCTTACATCACCAACTCGTGCGAATTCATCCCTGGCCGAATGGAAACGGACGACACGCCAGACTAATGGCCGATGTGCTGGTGCAATCACGCAGCGCAGCCGAACTCACGTGGGGTGCCAGGGCGAATCTCGTAACTCCCAGTAAAATTCGTGCTCAGTATATCGCCGCAGTCAGGAGGGCCGATGAAGGAGACTTCGACCCCCTACTCGCTTTCGCGCGCAGTTAGCAGAGAAAATCTGCCCTCTCCCATGAAACCCAAAGTTCTCAAAACCACCCGCTGGTAAGTGACGCATAAAATGGTAGGTGGGACAGTTTATGCTTCGTTTTGCTGAGGGCACTTTACGTGTCATCAGGTTGCGCATAGGAAAATCCCACTAAAGGCCTGCGGTGGCGCACGCAACCCGGCCATCGCTGAGGACAGCTTATGCGTCAATTACGGGGAGAACCGGGCCTGATTCACCTCGTCTCCCGGACACTTTATACGCAAGCTGGGCGCAAGGTTATCCGTCGCTCAGCAGCACATCTCAATAACTCAAACGGCACTGATCATTGAATAGAACCGAGCGTATTTTTTGATTCCGTGCTTCTGTGGAACCGAGCGTATTTTTTAACTAGCCTCGACCGCGCTTGGATTTACCTATGAGAACCTCAACTCTCCAGAACCGAGCGTATTTTTTGAACCACTTCCGTTAATCAATTCACCTTAATCAAAGCGCTCGCCTCAAGTCCGGCCGTTTACATCTAGAATTTCCATGCCTTTCGACTTCACCACTCCTCCTGCTCGTCAAGAAACCGACGCTCAAAAATGGCAAAAGTATGCCGGTCGCGATATTCTCCCCATGTGGGTGGCCGATATGGATTTTAAGGCATCCCCCGCCATTATCGCCGCCCTCCACGCCCGCGTCGATCATGGCGTCTTTGGCTACGCTCGTCCGGTGCCTTCGACTCTCGATGCCATCCGTGAAAATTTCTCCACCCACTACGGTTGGAAAATCGAAAACGACTGGATCGTCTGGCTCCCCGGCATGGTCTGCGGCCTCAATCTCGCCGCCCTCGCCTTCGCCAAAGAAGGCGATAATTACCTCACCCTCGCCCCCGTCTACCCCCCCTTTCTTTCCGCCGGTCGTCACTTCGAACGCCGCGCCGTGCGCACCGCGTGGACGCTCGCCGACGGCCGCTGGATCATCAACTGGGATGCCTTGGCTGCCTCCGTTACACCCCAGACCAAAATGTTCTACTTGTGTAATCCTCACAACCCCATCGCCCGCGTGTGGCGACGGGAGGAGCTTGATCGCCTCGCCGCGTTCATCATCAAACACGACCTCCTGCTCGTTTCCGATGAAATCCACTGCGACCTCATTCTGGATCCCTCTCTTTCCCATATCCCCAGCGCGACCATCAGCCCCGAGCTCGCGGCTCGCACCATCACGCTAATGGCCCCCAGCAAGACCTACAACATCCCCGGTCTCGGTTGCACGCTCGCCATCATTTCCGACCCCGATCTCCGCCGTCGCTTCCACCGCTCGGGCCTCGGCCTCGTTCCCGAAGTCACTCCGCTCGGTTTCGTCGGTTGTGAAGCCGCCTACGGCCAGTCCGAGGACTGGCGCCAGGGCCTTCTCGCCACCCTCCGCACCAACCGCGACCTCATCACCACCACCCTTGGCCATCTCTCCGGCGTCCAACTCGAAGCCCCGCAGGAAGCCACCTATCTCTCCTGGATCAACGTCGCCGCCCTCAACCTCGCCGACCCCGTCGCGCACTTTGAAGCCCACGGCATCGGCCTCAGCGACGGCAACTTCTTCGGCGCCCCTCCCAACGCCTACGTTCGCCTCAATTTCGGCTGCCCCACCCGCACCCTCGAAGAGGGCCTCAAGCGTTTTGTCCAAGGCGTCGAAGCCGCCCAAACCAATGGCTGAGACCGACTCCCCTTTCCTGCCCCGCCCCATCACCCTCGCCAACGAATGGGTGAAGGTGGAACCCCTCCGTCCCGGCCACGCTCCGTATCTCTTTGCCATCGGCCGCGATCCCGCCACCTGGCGCTACCTTGCCCGCCCCGTCTTGACCACCGAGGTCGATGCCGCCCGTTGGGTCACCGCTGTCCTTGCCGCCGATCTCGCCGGCACTCGCGTGCCCTTTGTCATCCGCCGCCGATCAGACGATCATATTGTCGGCACCACCAGTTTCTTTAACCTTCGCCCCCCCGAACGCGCCCTCGAAATCGGTCATACGTGGCTGGCCCCGCCCGCCTGCCGCACCGAGGTCAATACCGCCACCAAACTCCTCCTGCTCACGCACTGCTTTGAGACCCTCGGCTGCCGCCGCGTCCAACTCAAAACCGACGCCCGCAACCACGCCTCCCAACGCGCCATCGAACGCCTCGGCGCCACCCGCGAGGGCGTTCTCCGAGCGCACCAACTCTGTCCCGACGGCTTTCAACGCGACACCGTCTGCTACAGTATCCTTCCCTCGGAGTGGCCCGCTATCCGCGACCGCCTCACCGCACGACTCAGTCAATAAAACGCGCTGCCCAGCTCGCATCGGGCCACGGCGTCGGTTTGTATTCGCCAAAAATCCGGTAGCGCATCCGTGCCACCACCCCGTATCCATAGTCCCGCCACGCCCGCGGCACCAACCTCAACCCCCGCCCCACCCGCGGCCACCCCCCGGGGAGCAGCTCCAAGACTGCTGCCACCCCCTCGGTCTTCAGTAAATAGTCCGCCCCATCCTCCCGCGGCAGATAAACGACACTATCAAAATCTTCCTTTGGCAGACCCAACCGGGCCAACGCCGCCTGCCCAAACCGCCCCTGCAGCGTCGCGAATTTCAATTTTCCCGTCGTTTCCCGTCGCAGCAAAAATCGCACCACCAGATTACACAGCCCACACGCTCCGTCATACAGCAACACCGCTCCCCATCCTTCCCTGTTTTGGCTTTCGAAATCCACCCCTCACCCAACTCCGTCCGCCCCCGCTCCGCAACCCTTTCCCCCTGATCTCAATCATCCTCCCCAAACCTCAGTTATAACCACTAGGATAAGAAATCCCGCCGCCCCCTTCGCCCCCCCCCTTTTTGGCTCCCCGAGTGCCCGACCGGCCGCAACCGAATCCCCTCACTCCCACCCTCCTCGCCTTCCCAGCCCCCTTCCCCACTCCCACCCTCCTCTCCTTTTTGTCCCCAAATGGTCAACAGCGGGCTTGAGCCTGCCACCGGCATCTATTCCTTCCCTTTCTTCATGCGGATTGGTCCTTCCATTCTTTCCTCCCCTCTTTTCCTGTCTCCACTCGCGGGATACACCAATCTGCCCATGCGCCTCACCGTGCGTGAACTCGGGGGCCTGGGTTGGGGCACGACCGATCTCGTCAACGCCCGCTCCCTGATCGAAGGCAACCGCACCGCCCTCAAACTCTGTGCCACTTCGCCCGAGGACAAACCCCTCGCCATCCAACTCTTCGGCGCCGTGCCCGAGGAGATGCGCGACGCGGCCATCATCTGTGCCGAAATGGGCGTGCAATCCGTCGATATCAACATGGGCTGCCCCGTGCGCAAGGTCGTCAACGTCGGCGGCGGCTCGGCCATGATGACCGAACTCACCAAAACCGCCGCCCTCGTGCGGGGTATGGTCGACGCCGTCAAGATCCCCATCACCGCCAAAATGCGCCTTGGTTGGGATGAACAAAACCTCACCGCCCCCGACCTTGCCCGCACGCTCGAAGATGCCGGCGTCGCTGCCGTTTTCGTGCACGGTCGCACCCGCGCCCAGGGCTTCTCCGGCCGCGTCAATCTCGCCGGCATCCGCGCCGTCGTCGAAGCCGTGAAAACGATTCCCGTCATCGGCAACGGCGACGTCACCACTCCCTCCGCCGCCCGGCACATGTTCGCCGAAACCGGCTGCACCGGCGTCAGCATCGGCCGCGGCGCGTTCTACGATCCTTGGATCTTCAAACGCACCGCCCACCTCCTCGCCACCGGCGAACTCCTCCCCGAACCCGATTTTAACGAACGCATCCGTGTGCTCCGCCGCCACTTCGATCGCTACGTCGAATTCTACGGTGAAGCTCATGGCGCCAAATTCTTCCGCAAGGTCGCCCCTTGGTATGCCCGTCGCTTCGGCCCTTCCAAGCCGTTCAAACGCGATATCATTCGCATTAACTCGCGGGCCGATTTCGAGGCGACCCTCGCCACCTTTATCAGTTGGCGCGAAAAATTCTGCGACGATTCCGGTGAGCTCCTACCCAAGTATCAACCCGATCCCATGATCGCATCGTTTCAACGCGACGCCGACGATCCCGTTTTCCAACGCGAATCCATCCCCGTCCCCAAAGGTCCGGTCGAGGTCTGGTAGTAAGACCCCTCGGAGCACGGATCAAACCAACGCCAACCGGCGCATCCCGCTGGTTTCATATCCAACGCCTCGGCGAGCCTGCTCGGTCGCATCCTCTCCGACCTGGGAACGCTGGGGTCCCCCTCGGTCCCATCCTACCGGCAACGTATAAGCCCACCCCGCCAGCCTGCCATTTTCACCAAAGCAAACAGACGCAGAACAGCACCCCGCCGCACCGCATCCCCACCACCTGACCCAACAGCCGATACCCCGCCCCGTGCGCCGTCAAAATATGCCGCGGCTGCGGCGGCTCGGGTTCGATCTTTTTGCGCCACTGCGCAACGTGCTGATCCAGCGTTCTGATCGTCCCGGATTAGTCCACTCCCCCCGCGTCATCGAGCAGCACCTCCCGTGAAACCACCTCACCAACGTGCAGTGCCAAGATCTCCCGCAACTTCATTCCGCGATGCGTCACCGGCTGATCCTCAGCCCCAACGCTCGCACGATAATTCCGCCGATCCACCTTCGCCCGGTCGATCTCCAAGACGAGCGGCAACTCCTCATCCGCTGCTTCAACCGCCACGACATCTCGGCGAGAACGACGCAACAACGCCTCCACCCGCGCCAACAATTCGTGTCAGCCGAACGGCTTCGTCACGTATTCATCCGACCCCAGCTTCAACCCCACGACTTTGTCCGCTTCCGCGCTCTTGGCCGTCAGAAATAACCCCGGACTCGTAATCCCGCTCGCCCTGATTTCGCGACACACGTCAAAGCCGCTCATTTTCGGCATCATCACATCCAGCCCCACCAAATCAAATTCTTCCTGCCCGAACAGCTGCAACGCCTGCCCCCCTTTCGCCGCCGAGGTCACGTCATAGCCTTCGCTTTCAAGCGTAGCGATCAATCCGCGCCGAATATCGGCGTCAATCTTCCGCGACCAAAATAGCGCCCTTCATGGCAATGTCAGAATGAATTCAGCCCCCCCCCACCCGGGGGGAATAGTTTAATTCTCCGCCCATCCGGCGGGCTAATTCTCGGGAAATACTCAAACCAAGCCCTGCCCCCTTTTTCTCCGACGTCGGCGCCTCATGACCCCATTCGCCCCACGTCGAATCTCCAACCTCAGCTCCTGCCCGCCCGGCCGGCCCCGGCGACTTTTCGGCCCCACGAGTTCGATCGGCTAACTGGGCGGCACCACCAAAAACAAACCCACCACCCAACGTGACGAAGGAAAGAAAGAGTGAAGTATTTTCTATTCATAATAAGAGAGGCTTTAACTCTCTCATTAAAACAGAAACTCACGCTCAACGTGTCCGCCCCCTGTCAAATCGATGTCAGGTGTTTGTCATGGAATGTCGGAATTATCCCGTTACCAAAGCATCATCAACCACCGTGAATTTCACCATATCGCCTTCGACAATATCTCCCGCGATCAAACTACGAGCCAGACGTGTTTCGAGTTGGCGCTGCAAGAACCGCTTCAACGGACGTGCACCAAAGACCGGATCGTAACCCTTCTCCGCCGCCCATTTCCGAGCAACTTCATCGAGCTCCACCTTCACGCGTCGATCCGCCAATCGCTTATTCAAATCGACCAGTAGCAGATCCACAATTTCAGTAATCTCTTCGAGGGTGAGTGGCTTGAACAAAATCGTCTCATCCACGCGATTCAAAAACTCCGGCCGGAACGCCGCCCTCAGCTCCGTCATTACCGACTCACGCACGCTCTCGGAGATCGTGTCTCCCGTGACGTTTTCCAGCAGATGACGACTCCCGAGATTCGAGGTCATGATGATAATCGTATTTTTGAAATCAATCGTCCGACCTTGGCTGTCCGTAATGCGCCCATCGTCGAGCACCTGTAAGAGCACGTTGAATACATCCGGATGCGCCTTTTCAATTTCATCAAAAAGCACGACCGCATACGGCTTCCGTCGCACCGCTTCGGTCAGCTGTCCGCCTTCATCGTAACCGACGTAACCGGGAGGCGCGCCAATCAGCCGCGCCACACTGTGCTTCTCCATATATTCCGACATATCCAGCCGCACCATCGCGGCTTCCGAGTCGAACAAGGTTTCCGCCAGCGCCTTCGCCAGTTCGGTTTTACCCACCCCCGTCGGACCCAGAAACAAGAAAGACCCCACCGGACGTCGCGGATCCTTAATCCCGGCCCGCGCCCGCAAAATCGCTTCAGTCGTCAGCGTGACCGCTTCGTCTTGTCCGATCACGCGCTCATGCAGCGTCTCGTCTAAGCGCAGCAGTTTCTCCTTCTCGCCTTCGACCAATCGAGTCACCGGCACACCGCTCCACTTGGCCACGATTGAGGCAACCTCTTCGGCCGAAACTTCCTCCTTAAACATTTCATACTCGGCCGAAAGGGCCTCCATTCGCTTCAACTCGCCTTCGAGCTCAGGCAATCGTCCATGGCGCAGCTCTGCCAGTTTGTTCAGATCGTAGGCGCGTTCCGCCTGCTCCATTTCACGTCGCAGCGCTTCTAACTCTTCCCGCACCTTGCGCACTCGATTGATCGACGCCTTCTCTTTGTCCCACTTTCCGCGCATCGCCGTGGCTTGGGAACGCGTATCACCCAGCTCGCTCTGCAATGACTTAAGCCGCCGGCTAGACGCATCATCCTTTTCAAGTTTTAGTGACGCTTCTTCGATCTCGAGTTGCAGCGTGCGTCGGCTCAACGCATCCAACTCCTGCGGCATCGAATCCATCTCGGTCCGAATCATCGCACAGGCTTCATCCACCAAATCGATCGCCTTGTCCGGCAGGAAACGATCCGAAATATAGCGATCCGATAACGTGGCCGCTGCGACCAACGCGCCGTCCTGAATGCGCACGCCGTGATGCAGCTCATAGCGCTCCCGCAGTCCTCGCAAAATCGAGATCGTATCCTCCACCGAGGGGGGTTGCACCACGATGGGCTGGAACCGCCGTTCGAGCGCCGCGTCTTTTTCAATGTGTTTCCGATACTCATCGAGCGTCGTGGCGCCGATACAGTGCAACTCACCGCGCGCCAGCATCGGCTTGAGCAAGTTACCCGCATCCATCGCGCCTTCGCTCTTCCCGGCCCCCACGATGGTATGCAGTTCGTCAATGAACAATATGATGCGTCCGTCACTCGACTTCACTTCCGCGAGCACGGCCTTCAAGCGTTCTTCAAATTCGCCGCGATACTTCGCGCCCGCCACGAGCGCCCCCATATCGAGCGAAAACAACGTCCGATCCTTGAGCCCTTCGGGCACGTCTCCTCGCACGATCCGTTGCGCGAGTCCTTCAACGATCGCCGTCTTCCCCACCCCGGGCTCACCGATCAACACCGGGTTGTTTTTCGTCTTGCGCGAGAGGATCCGCACCGTGCGCCGGATCTCATCATCACGCCCGATCACCGGATCAAGTTTTCCTTGTTTCGCCAAGAGCACGAGATCGATCCCATACTTACCCAAAGCATCATAGGTCGCCTCGGGATTATCCGTGGTCACACGCTGCGCGCCCCGCAAATCCTGCAACGCCTTCAACACTCGCGCCCGATCGAGCCCGAACGACTTCACCAACTTTCCCACCGCTTCCGGACGGCCCACTTCCACCATCGCGAGAAACAAATGCTCCGTCGAAACGAACTCATCCTTGAGGTCTTTCGCTTCTGTCTCCGCCCGCGTCAGAACGGCATTAAGCGATTGAGTGACCAACACCTTTGACGAATCGACACTGCCACTCACCGACGGCAATCGATCCAGTTCACGCTGCGTCGCCAACTGCAACGCACTCACCGTCAGATCCAACTTCTCCACCAAAGCCGGCACGATGCCTTGCTCCTGCCCCAACAGCGCCTGCAACAAATGCCACGTGTCCACCTCATGGTGACCCCGCCGCCGCGCCTCCCCCTGTGCATCGGTGATGGCTTGGCGTGACATTTGAGTGAGCGTATTCATATCCATGCTTCCGCCCCCTGCAGACGCCGGGCCAAAGTCCCTTCAGACGTGAGCCTTGAACTCAATCGAGGCACTCCGCGCCAATTCGCGCCGACGTGCGCCTTCTCGTCACACCGGGGCGTCGCGCTTTTATTCGGTCGTCCATCGTGAATCACCGAGATCACCGCGCCAAACCGGAGTTCCCCCGGGACTGACTATCGAATCCATCGGGCAACGGGCTTCATCCCAACCGCCCGCGAGAATCAGACTTTCACACCAAGTCTCCACGACGCGAACACCCTGAATAGGCGGTTTAGTTTCAGACTTTTGCGACCTTTGCCTCGCTGCGCCTTTGCGTTTAATCAACCTGTTTGATTCAAACGATTGGCCTGACTTCTCGAGTAAAAACGTCCGATTTCGTGATCAATTCCACCCTCTTCTCTCCGTGAACTCTTTGCTTTTCTCTCGGTCCGCTGTGACCCAATCCGCCCGCGGAAATTAGGCCTAATTAAACATCTCATAGACCTCGACAATCGCCACGCCCGATTCCGCTGGCTGCAGCGGCAAAGCCTCAAACGGCCGCACGATAACGGTGTAAAGTCCGGGTGGCATTTCGATCACCACCCCCGGCTCCGTCGGCATCATATCGGCCACCCCCACCGCTTGCGCCGCGGCAAAAACGAGTTCTTCGGACAACTGATCGACTTCGCCTCGCTTCAAGATCGGCAGCGCATTGCGACCCGCGCCATCGAGGTCTGCCGAGGGCGAATCCCAGTCATCATTGAAGTAAACCAACTGCGCATTGGCGTCATAGATTTCGATCGTCGGGTCCGGCATGATCGTGTCCCCGGGCAAACCATAATTCGCCAGCGATGGTCCTCTCACTCGAATGAACATTTTCTTCGGCACGCCTGCTTTGCCTGCCGCCGCCCGCACCACAAACCCCGCAATAATTGGCGTTTCAGAGCTCGCAAATGCCCGCGTCGAAAGATTGACCACCCGCGCCGTGGAATCGCCGTCTACTTCGTAGGCTTCGATCAAGGCGATGCCCTCCGCACCATTCGCTCCCGTGACCTCGGCGGTGTAAGATCCCGGGGCTAAATCCAGCACTATGCCGGCATCCAAACTCCCGTTACCAAACGTAAACGCGCCCACTTGCTGGCCTGCACTCGCGACGGTGATGCCGTTGCTCGCAGGTTGCCCCCAATTATCATTCTCCCCGGCTAAGCCGTCACCGATTTTGTTGACCCGCAACAACGAGTCGACCAAAGCCCCCGGCACATTGAACGGGACGGCGCCAATCGACGGGCCCGGGGCCCGAATCAACAACCGCTTGTTTCCCGGCCCCGCCACCACAAACCCGCCTGTCAGCGTTTGAAATCCCGACCCCACAAACGCACGCGTCGACACATTCGTCAGCTTACCGGCAATCGACGCATTTTGCGACAGGCGATAGCCCGCCACTTGAAAGGCCGTGCGCTCAATCGTGCGCACATTATCGGCCGAATCGACCCCCTCGCCCTCCGCGATACCCAATCCAACCGGTTGGGCAAAGGTCTGCGTCGTCCCACCCGATTGGTAAGTGGTGATCATCGTCGATGGACTCGAGAAATAGGGCACGCGCGTGCCCGGCGCATAGGCCATGATTGAACGGATTTGCTGCGTCACCCCCTCCGTCGTGACCCCGGTGGTTCTGAATCCATAGCTGTGCTCAAACGCCCCGTGGTAACCCGCCGACGGACTCGCATTAGCTTTGAACGCTTCATCCCGACCATGGGCACACCCGAGGTTGTGCCCGAGTTCATGCGACAAGAGCAGCGAGTCGCTGAAGCTCGCAAAATTCACCACCGCAAAAGAATAGTAGGGCTCCACGTAATCGCCCATTTCGTTCAGCACATAAGCGATTCCGGAACTCGAGGGATCTCCTCGTTTCTGCACGACCGCCACCAGATCTGCGCCAACCTCATCACGTCGCGCATGCACTTCATCCATGAACCCATCCGTGATTCCCGAGATCCGACTGAGCATCGTGCTCTGCCAGCCACTCGCGGCGTTAGGCAACTCATCACCGGCATAGTCCACTTCCATCGCATCCGCCAGGCGGATACGTGCAGTAATCCCACTGTTGGCAAAATCTGAATTCGTTTTACTCAGCGCGAGGTCGATCTCCGCCAGCACGTTATCCACGCCTCCCAGCGCCTGTTTCACCGCGGAAGTGTAGACCATCAACAGGTCGATTCGCGCGTCTCCGCTCTGCAGAATTTCATCCGCTTGCGGCACTCGCGGGAGCACCGCGTGGACCCGCTCCGCTTGCTGAATTGGCGGCGCTACTTCACCCGCCGTGCAATTCGCTACCAAATTCGGGTCCACCACATAAAGCTGCATCACCCGTCCGTTCTCGGTCGCGATCGTCCGCACCTTAATTTCTCCCGGTGCCACCCCTTCTACCGAAGCCGAAAGTTGCCCTCGCACGTAAGCGATCATCACCCGACTTCCCGGCACCCCGTCGACCATCCCTGAACTCAGGTAGCGTCCGGGCCCCGATGTCTGCACCCCCGACAACACCACATCCAATCTTCGTCCATCGGGTAGCGGTAACACCAGCGTCCCGGGATGCGTTCCCGTGAAAATCGATTGTTTGCCCTCCAATAGGCCCGAATCGGCCACCACATAATGAAATTCGTGCGCCGGCGCGGCGACCCTCGCTTCGATGGCATCCGCCTCCTCGGGGCGATCAACGATTGCCCACAGTTCGTCATCCCAAGCCCGCCCCGCCCCTTCGGCCGCTTCCAGCCAAGCGAGGGTTTGGGTCTCTTCCACTTGGGCTTCCTCCATGGCATTGCTTTTCGGCTCCCCGTGATTCTCAACCACCGCCAACTCCTTTGACCCTTGCCGCACCCCCACCAACCACCCCACTGCTCCCAAGGTGAGCAGAATCAGAATCCGCCGTCTACGGGCACGGGATCGAGTTGGGCGAGTATTCATCAAAAACTACCGCGAACTTACGGTGGCTCATCATCCGACCTTCGTCGTCTCGCGCAAGTTCCCGTTTGTTGCACGGCTCTCGGGCCAAATCCGCCGAAACCTGCCGAGATGGTGGACGTTACTGGACTCGAACCAGTGACCTCTTCCGTGTGAAGGAAGCGCTCTAACCAACTGAGACTAAACGTCCGACTATCACCTGCTGCGCAGGGTGCGCAACGTGAACAACCCTTTAGCTCAAATCAATCTCTCTTTTCTCCCTTTTTTAAACCGGGTCTGGACGGTCTAACAGATCATGCATCACCGCCATCAATCGGGTCGCGGAAAACGGCTTCTTCATCCCAACGTCGCCCAACTTTCGATAAGCCTCGTAGGACTCGTCCGGCGACTCCTTTTCCGACCACACTCCCGAGCTCAAGATGATCGGAAGCTCCGGTCGGGTCTCCTTGATCAACTGAGCAACCTCCGCCCCGTTCGCATTTGGCATCATGTAATCCAATACCAATGCGGCGTAAGCATCGGGGTTCCGATTAAACATCTCCTTTGCAATCTGACCATCCGCCGCTTCTTCGACCTCAAAACCACAATCCTCCAGAGTCATCGCCATGACCATCCGGACTGAGTCCTCGTCATCCACCAACAGCACTTTTCGCTGCTTGCCCTCCACGACCTTTCCCACCTCCGGAAAAGGCGACACGCCATCATTTCGGTCGCACCTTGGCAGATAAACTCGGAACTGCGTGCCCACCCCCGAGTCCCATGCCCGATTTCTAAGCCCTCTTCACTCTCACGGCTCGGCGGCGCCCCGCGTTCACGGTCGAGCAAATCTCACAAGTCATGCCGTCGCACCCGCGCGCCGAACAAAATTCCCGGCCGTAGAAAATAATCCGCAAGTGCAGCTTATTCCACTCCTCCCGCGGGAACAACCGTTTCAAATCCTTCTCCACCCGCTGCACCGTCGCCCCCGCCGGCGTCAATCGCCACCGCTGCGCCAAACGATGAATATGCGTATCCACCGGAAACGTCGGCACCCCAAAAGCCTGCGCCATTACCACCGACGCCGTCTTATGCCCCACCCCCGGCAACGTCTCCAACGCCTCAAACGTCTGCGGCACCTCCCCCTCATGCTCCGCCAATAAAATCTCCGAAAGACCCCGAATCGCCTGCGCCTTCCGCGGCGCCAACCCACACGGCCGCACCACCGCATTGATCTCATCCACCGACAACTTCACCATCCCCTGCGGCGTGGAAGCCTTCGCCCACAACCCCGGAGTCACGAGATTCACCCGCTTGTCCGTGCACTGCGCCGACAACAAAACCGCAATTAACAGCGTATAAGGATCAGTATGATCCAACGGGATGGGCGTTTCCGGATATAATTTCGCCAATTTCTCCTCAACGTAAGTGCCTCTTTCCAAACGGGTCATCAGCCCAACTTCAACACGGCTTATCAAAGTCACACAAGTGAAACCCCCGAGGGCTTGCGCCTGCCAAAATATTTATACAGCATAAACTGAATTATTTTTCAGCCCCATACTTACCCCAAGTATCATGAAACGTCTCTCGATTGCCTCATTTCTTTTCGCTCTTCTAGCCCTTAGTGCGTCAGCTCAAGTAACGTTCATATTTCACGATGGAGCCGCCCTAGGCGTGGTAGGAACAACTTTTAATGATGCCGGAGACGGGTCAGGAACCGCGACGGTCAGTGAAATAACTCTGACAGCAGAAGCGTTTTTGGCGGGAGTATCTGCTGGCACCGAGCTTAACGGCGCGGGAGATGGTTATGGAATCAACGCTGACGGAACTGGAGACGAGACTCAGCGCTTCGACAACGATTTAGGAATCGAAAGCATGGTCTTTTCCTTCGATGTGGGAGGCACATTCAACACTTTAGATCTGAGGTATATCGAAGAGTCATCGAACGAAGGTGTGCTCTCATTCGAAGGCGGAGGAACTTACCAACTCAATTCTGTTACAGCCACGGGGGGCGAAGATATAGTAACAGTTGGTGAGACATTCTCTGCGGGCCAATTAATTACTCTTACACTACACGCCTCTGCAGGTGCTGGTGAAAACTTTGCTCTCGAAAGTTTCACCGTCACCTCCGCCGTCCCCGAGCCTTCCTCCTTCTCCGCCCTCGTCGGCCTCGCGATGTTCGGCTTTGTCGGTTCGCGCCGCCGCCGGGAAGTCTCGGCCGCTTAAGTGAGCGAAAGTTGAAGCTAATACCTCGTTCAAACCTATGATTCAATTTGCCGGACGGTAGGCCCCGCCTACCGTCTTTTTATGTCCGCACCCGCGACCGCCGCTTCACCACTCTCCGACCTCCTTTCCCCCACCGACACTTTCGCGCGTCGCCATAACGGTTCCGATCAAGCCGAGCAAAAATCAATGCTCGCCGTCGTCGGTCAACCTTCGCTGGACGCCCTCGTCGATGTGGCCGTCCCCGCCGATATCCGCCGCAAGTCGATGCCCCTCCCCGCCGCCCTCGGCGAAACTGCCGCCCTCGCGGAGCTCCGCGCCATCGCTCAAGAAAACCAAGTTTTCCGCAGCTTCATCGGCCAAGGCTACTACGGCACCGCTACCCCCGCCGTTATCCAGCGCACCATTTTCGAAAATCCCGGCTGGTATACCGCCTACACTCCCTATCAAGCCGAGATCGCCCAGGGCCGCCTCGAAGCCCTCCTCAATTTTCAAACCGTCGTCTCCGATCTCACCGGCCTCGCCATCGCCAATGCCTCCCTCCTCGATGAGGGCACCGCCGCCGCCGAGGCCATGATGATGGCCCACCGCCTGCGCCGCGGCAAAGGTAGCACCTTCTTTGTTTCCGCCCAGTGCCACCCCCAGACCATCGATATCGTGCGCACCCGCGCCGAGCCCCTCGGTCTCGCCATCATCGTCGGTGATCATCTCACTTTCGAGCCCGACCCCGAAACCGTCGGCGTGCTCGTGCAATACCCCGACACCTCTGGTGACATCAACGACTTCGAGGCCTTTTTCACCGCCGTCCACGCCGTCAAAGCCTACACCGTCGTCGCCACCGATCTGCTCGCCCTCACCCTGCTCCGCGCCCCCGCCGACTTCGGCACCGATATCGCCGTCGGCTCCGCCCAACGCTTCGGCGTGCCTCTCGGTTTTGGCGGCCCTCACGCCGGATTCCTCGCCACCACCGACGCCTTCAAACGCCAAATGCCCGGCCGTCTCGTCGGCGTCTCCAAAGACGCCCAGGGCGACCCCGCCATGCGCCTCGCCCTCGGCACCCGCGAGCAACACATCCGCCGCGACAAAGCCACGTCCAACATCTGCACCGCTCAGGTTCTCCTCGCCGTCATGGCCTCAATGTATGCGGTTTACCACGGCCCCGACGGTCTGCGCCGTATCGCCCGCCGCACCAAACTCCTCACCGAGCTCCTCGCCACCGGACTCCGCGCCGCCAACGCCACCGTCAACACCGCCCCCGTTTTCGATACCCTCACCGTGGGCAATATCGCGGCCGACCGCGTGCATGCCGCCGCGCACGCCCGCCGTCTCAACTTGCGGGTCATCGACGCCCGCCAGGTCGCTATCTCGCTCGACGAAACCACCACCGTCGCCGACGTCCAAGCTATCCTCGCTTGCTTCAACGAGTCCACCCCCCTCCCCGAACTCACCGCCCTCGCCGGCATCGATCTGCCGGCCCCCATCGCTCGCACCACCGACTTCCTCTCCCATCCCGTTTTCAACGCCCACCACACCGAGCATGAGCTTCTCCGCTACATCAAACAGCTGGAAGCCAAGGACCTTTCCTTATGCCACTCCATGATCTCGCTCGGGTCGTGCACCATGAAACTCAACGCCGCCAGCGAGATGTTTCCCGTCTCTTGGCCCGAGTTCGGCAACATGCACCCTTTCGCGCCCACCACACAAACCCTCGGCTATCAGAAGCTCATCAGCCAACTCGAAACCTGGCTCGCTGAAATCACCGGCTTCTCCGCGGTCTCTCTCCAACCCAACGCCGGTTCCCAAGGCGAATACGCCGGCCTGCTCGCGATCCGCGCCTACCACGCCGCCCGCGGCGATACCCATCGCAACATCTGCCTCATTCCCACCAGCGCCCACGGCACCAATCCTGCCAGCGCCGTCATGGGCGGCATGACCGTTGTCCCCATCATCTGCGACGACGACGGCAACATCGACCTCACCGACCTGCGCACCAAGATCGCCACTCACACTGACCACCTCGGCGCGCTCATGATCACCTACCCGTCCACCCACGGTGTATTTGAATCAACCATCCGTGAAATCTGCCAACTCGTCCACGACGCCGGCGGTCAGGTCTACATGGACGGTGCCAACATGAACGCCCAAGTCGGCCTCACTTCCCCCGGCCTCATCGGCGCCGACGTCTGCCACCTCAATCTCCACAAAACCTTCTGCATCCCGCACGGCGGCGGTGGTCCCGGCGTGGGCCCCATCGGCGTCGCGGCTCATCTCGCTCCTCACCTTCCGGGTCACGTCTTCCACGGCGATACGTCCAACCGCGTCGGCGCCGTTTCCTCCGCCCCTTACGGCTCCGCCAGCATCCTCGTCATCTCTTGGATGTATATCCGCATGATGGGCCCCGACGGCCTCACCGAGGCCACCCAACTCGCGATTCTCAATGCCAACTACATCGCCAAGCGGCTCGAGCCTTACTTCCCCGTTCTCTACCGCGGCAACCAAGGCCTCGTCGCCCACGAGTGCATTATCGACCTGCGTAGTTGGAAAGCCCATGGCATCGAGGTCGAAGACGCCGCCAAACGCCTCATGGACTACGGCTTTCATGCCCCCACCATGAGCTGGCCCGTCGCCGGCACCTTCATGATCGAGCCCACCGAAAGTGAATCCCTCGCCGAACTTGATCGCTTCTGCGACGCCCTCATCGCCGTCCACGGCGAGATGCAAGCCGTCGTCCATGGTGAATCCGACGCCCGCGACAACCCGCTCAAAAACGCCCCGCACACCGCCAAAGCGATCGCCTCCTCCGACTGGACTCACCCGTATTCCCGCGATCTCGCCGCCTACCCTTCCGCTTGGACCCGTGCGACCAAGTTCTGGCCGTCCGTCGGTCGCGTGGATAACGTCTACGGCGACCGTAACCTCGTCTGCTCCTGCATCGGCATGGCCGCTTACGCCGAAAATTAATCGCCGCCTCCCCGGTCTCCCCCCCTTGCGCTTCATCCGCCACCTCACTCCCGCAGGCCCCGCTTGGGCAACCCTCACCGTCGACGGAGCCACTCGCGCCGTCTCCGGTGATATTTTCGGTGAATATCAAATCACAGAGACTCCCGTCACCCCAACCAAGATCCTCGCCCCCGTCGCCCCGTCCAATATCATCGGCATCGGGCGCAACTACGCCGCCCACGCCGCCGAGGGCGGCAAAAAAGTGCCCGATCGCCCCATGTGGTTCATGAAAACCACCCATGCCCTGCAGCACCCCAGCGACCCGATAATCCTGCCCGCTTCCAGCACCAAAGTAGACTACGAGGGCGAACTCGCGATCGTCCTCAGACGCGACACCCTCAACGCCACCCCCGCCAATGCCATCGAACACATCCTCGGCTACACCATCGCCATCGATGTGTCCGCCCGCGATTGGCAACACGAACTCGGCGGCGGTCAGTATTGCCACGGCAAGAGCTTCGACACCTTCTGCCCGCTCGGCCCCCTACTCGTCACTCCCGACGATCTCCCCGATCCCAACCGCCTCAGTCTCGTCACCCGCGTGAACGGCGATATCCGCCAAGACGGCAACACCTCCGCCATGATCTTCGACGTGGCGACTCTCGTCTCCTTTCTCAGTCAAGATCGCACTCTCCCCGCCGGCACCACCATCCTCACCGGCACCCCCTCCGGCGTCGGTTACGCCCGTCAACCCCCGCTCTGGCTCAACCCCGGCGACATCATCGAAGTCGAAATCGAAGGCATCGGCACTTTAGCCAATCCTGTCATCTCCCGGGACCATAATTAGGCCTGTTAGAAACCCAGTCGTGCCGAAGATACTCACATCGGCAAATCCTTCTTCGTAACCGTATTTTTGCTACGTTTGTAAAATATTTATCTCGTATACCTCTACCAATTAACTGCTTATTATAGTATTAGAATATCAGCGATGGCGAACGCCAAGGAGTAGATTCGCAGAACTCACAGGTTATTCACACTCCAGTTCGATCTACGCCAGCGGGCTCCGTATTTTTACTTAGTGCCCTAACTACCTGCGCAAATTAACCCGTATCACGAAACATTCCTTCCCTCGTGGCGTCTGATTAGACGTTATGAAAACTAAATTCTATGCCTTCTGGAAAGTGCTTTAAATTGGGTTCGTTGCCCTCCCTCTGAGTGCAGCTGATCCAAAGGAAGCGCCTAGTCTCCAAGTCAAAATCGAGACCCCCACCGTCTTCGATCTCACGCTAGAACAGGACGTCAAGGACGCCTTCCTCGCCCAAATCGACGTGGCATTCCACCGCGCCGGATTCGAGGGTCGGATCGCCGAAATCGATGATATCGCTCAGGCCTCCGCCGAAATCCCCCTGCTTAAGCTGCGGCTCATCGATTGGGAAAAGCGCCGCTCCGGGTTTGTCGAATGTCGCTTCGCCGCCGAACTCATCACCATGGATGGCGCGGTCAGTCGACTCGGTTCATTCCACGGCCAATCCATGTCCTGGGGGCGGGACGATCGTTTCTCCGTCTCAAAAGCGTTTGAAGACGCCGCCAACCGTGCGATCCGCGACCTCTACCGAGGTATCGAAAAACTAGACACCGCCGGCGCCGACCACCAAATGGCCCGCTAAGCGGTGAGTCAGATTCGCCCTCGTTGCGCTCGAGCGCCCTTCCCCCGAAGGGCGCTTTTTTATAGATTCCATTTCGCCGCCACCGTTGGCAAATCCGCCCACACCTCCGTCGCCCCGGCCGCCCGTAATTCGTCTTCCGAGTGGGTGCCGGTGGTGACCCCCACGAAGCCCATTCCAGAATTTACCGCCGCCGCGACATCAAACGGCGAGTCACCCACCAGACAGGCCTCCCCCGCCCTCACCCCCAGTCGCGCCAACGCCCATTCCGTAAAAGCCAGCTCCGGCTTGAGCCAGCCCGTGTCGTCCGCCCCCACCACATCAGCCAGCAACTCACTCACGCCGAGATGGTCACAAATCAACCGCGCCGATGATCCCATCTTGTTGGTAAACACCGAGGCCACGGCCCCAGCCTTCCGCAAAGACTCCAAAATCTCCCTCCCTCCCGCCATCAATGCCACATCGTCCAACATCGTCTCATCCCAATAGGGCCGATAGATCGCCAACGCTTCCTCGACCCGTTCCGCCGGCACAAATTTCCTCATCGCCCGGGGTAAACCTCCCCCGATTGAGTTCTTCACCTGCTCGTAAGTCGGTGCCGGTAACCCCAATTTGGACAGCGTGTGCGTATAGCACCGGTGAATAGCGGGCAAGTGTTCGATGAGCGTGCCATCGAGATCGAAAAGGACGGTGCGAAAACGCATACCCCTCCATCTTCGACGCCCTGCCGGCGTCCTCGCAAGAAATTTGGCTTTGCGAGGCGCCCTTCCCCACGCGAACCTCACCGTCATGTCCCGTTCCCTCGCCGCCTCGCCTCCCACGGCCGACCTCCGGGTCGAAGCTGGCGATATCCACGTCAACCTTACCGGACGCTGGCGCATCACCGCGCCCTCCCCGAAATGGCATAAGACGATCAAGGGCCAATCGGCCGGCCGCGTCATCATCCACGCCGAGAACCTCGCCGCCTGGGATAGCTCCCTCGTCTTATTCGTTTCCGAAGCCTCCAATTGGTGTCGTGCCGCCGGCGTCTACTGTGACCAAAAATCACTCCCCGCCGCCGTGCGTGATCTCGTCACCCAGCTCGAAGATAAAACCCAACACCCCGTCCCCACCGGACGCACGCCCGACTTCCTCACCCTCGTCGGCATCGCCACCACCGATTGCTGGGACAAAGCCAAACAATACTCCAATTTCGTCGGCGAGTGCGTGCTCAGTTCCATCTACTTGACGCGCCATCCGCTCAAATTCCGCTGGCGAGATAGCCTCGCCGAGATGCAACGCTGCGGCGCCATGGCTCTGCCCATCACGGGTCTCATCGCCTTACTCGTTGGCGTCATTCTCGCCTACTCCGGCGCCATCATCCTTCGCCCCTTCGGTGGCGATATCTGGGTCGCCGATCTCGTCGGCGTCACCATGACCCGCGAAATGGGCGCCATGATGACCGCGATCGTCGTTGCCGGCCGCACCGGCGCATCATTCGCGGCGGAAATCGGCAACATGCGCGCCAACGAAGAAATCGACGCCCTCGAAACCCTCGGCATTCGCCCGGTCAATTTTCTCGTCATCCCTCGCATCGTCGCCCTCGGCGTCATGATGCCTCTCCTCACTCTCTACGCCAACGCGCTCGGCATCTTCGGCGGCATGATGATCGCCTGGTGCTTACTCGATATTCCCCCGCCCGCCTACTGGGTCGAGATGCTCACCATCGTCGACACCTCGGACTTGATGACCGGTATCATCAAAGCCACTATCTTTGGTGCCATCATCGGATTGTCCGGCTGCCTCCGCGGCCTTCAAGCCGAACGCAGCGCTTCCGGCGTCGGCCAGGCCACCACTTCGGCCGTGGTGACCGCCATCCTCCTCATCATCGTATTCGACGCCCTTTTTGCGGTCGTCTTCAACATCCTCGGCTGGTGAGCGACCTATCCCCAACGTCCTCCCCCGTGATCGTTGCCACCGACTTGAGCTGTGGCTACGGTGGCAAGGCCATCATCGAAAAGCTCAACTTTGAGGTGAAATCGGCGGAGATCTTCTTCGTCATCGGCGGCTCCGGTTGCGGCAAAAGCACGCTCCTGCGCCACCTCATCGGCCTCCATTCCCCGATCACTGGCGACATCAAAATCTGCGGCGAATCGTTCGCCACCGCCGATGCCAACCGTCGCCGTGATTTGCTGAAAAACTTCGGCGTGCTCTACCAAGGCAGCGCCCTCTGGTCATCCCTCACGCTCAAGGAAAATATCACGCTTCCGCTCGAAGAATACACCGATCTCTCCCGCCGTGATCGCGACCAACTCGCCCGCCTCAAACTCGCTCAAGTCGGACTCACCGGCTACCACGACTATTACCCGTCCGAGATCAGCGGCGGCATGAAAAAACGCGCCGGTCTCGCCCGCGCCCTTGCCCTCGATCCCGGCATCGTTTTTTTCGACGAACCATCCGCCGGTCTCGACCCCATCACCTCCCGCGAACTCGACGAACTGATTCTCCAAATCCGTGATACCCTCGGCACCACCTGTGTGATCGTTTCGCACGAGCTAGCCTCTATCTTCGATATCGGCGATCGCCTCATCCTTCTCGACAAGGAAGCCCGCACCATCATTGCCGAAGGCCCCCCCCGGGAGCTCATCGCCTCCAACCCCGATCGCCGCGTCCAAGCCTTCCTCAAACGCCGCGACCGCCCGGCCTAATTCCTACTCGCTACTCCCCCCCCGCTACCCACTACTTCGTAAGTCATGCAGACCAAGGTCAGTCCCACCATCGTCGGATTCTTTGTCCTCGGAGCCATGCTCCTCGGCATGATCGGCCTATTCTCATTTGGCAGTCTCAACTTCCTCAGTAAGCCTCAACGCTTCATGGTCTACTTCGACGAGACCGTGTCGGGCCTCGACGGCGGCTCCCCCGTCAAACTTCGCGGCGTCCGCGTCGGTCGAGTTTCCCAAGTCAGTCTCATCTATGACGAGGCCACGAAACAATCCGTCGTGGCCGTCCTCTGTGAACTCAGCCGCGACGTTCTCTCCGACCCCTCCGGCGAAATCATCGACGTCTCCGATCGCGCCGAAATTGAGAATCTCATTCAAAGTGGACTCCGGGCCCAACTCGGTATCATCGGCCTCGCCACCGGCCTGCTCTACGTCGAACTCGACTTCAAAGACCCCCTAGCATACCCCGTCCCCCACCGTAACCTCGTCTCCGTCGACTACGCCATCGTGCCCGCCGTGCCTTCCACGATTTCGGAATTCCAAACCAGTTTCGGCCAGATTCTTTCCAACATCAAAGATATCGATTTCGCCAGTATCGCGAATCAACTCAACGGCCTCCTCGCCGATACGCGCACTCAAATCAACGCCGTCGATGTCACTGCTCTCAGCCACGAATGGACCCACACCGCCAAGTCCTTCCAAGCCCTCGCCGAGTCCCCCGAAATCACCGCGACCTTCACCAACCTCAACGGCGCCATCACCCAACTTCGCGGCACCCTGCAGACCGTCGAGGGCGCGGTCGGTCCCACCACCGAAGAACTCGCGTCCACCCTCCAGCAGGTTCGCGAAAGCCTGAATGCCTTCAACGACATGGCCGCGCAATCCACCCAGTTTATCTCCGCCCAAAGCGGTCTCGGCGCTGAAGCTATCGCCGCTCTCCGCCAACTCGGCGAAGCCTCCCAAGCCATCGCCCGCCTCGCCGACTTCCTCGAGCGCAACCCCAACGCCCTCCTCTCCGGCCGCCGCGCCCCCTGAAAGCCCCTTTTGTCTCCGATGAACCCGCGACCCATCCTCCTCGCCTCGATCGCCGCCACCCTGCTCCTCGCTACCGGCTGCAACGTCATTCCCGAAGCCAAGCCCGATCCCACAAAATTCTTCGTGCTCAATGACCCCCAAGCGACCACCAACGCGCACGACGAACTCGGCGTCACCATCGGCCTGCTCCCGCTCGAACTCCCCGGCTACCTCGACAACGCCCGTTCCATCGCCATCGGATCCCCCGGCAATCGTATCACCTTCCGCGACTTCGACCGCTGGGCCGAGTCCCTCGACGACGGCGTCACCCGCGTCCTGCGCTCCGCCCTCGCTCGCGCCCCCGGCGTCGCCCGCGTTCGCGTGCCTCCCTTCTCCATCGACACCCATCGCGACTTCAACCTCCTCGTTCGATTGGTAAACTGTGAGGGCTTCGAAGCCGGCGATACCCGTTCGGTCCGTTTTGCGCTGACCTACGAGCTCGTCTCCACCCAGAACGAATTCATCCACCTCGGCACTTACACCGCGCCCGCCACGCCTTGGGATGGCTCCTCCAGCGAACTCGCGACGCTTTTCAGTCAATCCATCGTCGACGCCGCCAACGCCATCGCCCGCGAACTCCCCTAGCGAGCCCCCTACCGCCGTCTAAACCCGCGGCCCCTAAGAACTATCCTGCCAGATCGTTGTCTTAACCCAGACCACTATCATGAAATTCCTACTAAGCTTCTACTCCGTTCTCCTCCTCGCCGTCGCCACCTCCGCGATCGCGGCTCCGCTCGAAATCACTTCCCGCCCCGTCGCCGTGACCGTTTACCCCGACCGCGCGCTCGTCACCCGCTCCGCCGAATTTCAAATACCCGCCGGCGAAACTGAAGTCACCCTCGCCGGCCTGCCCGCCAACCTCTGGGACGCCTCTCTCCAGGTCCGCGGTGACGGCCCCGCAGGCACCACCATCCTCGACGTCAACTCCCGCAACATCTTCGTCGAAGCAACCGTCAGCCCCGAGCTCAAACAACTCGAAGACGTCCTCAACGCGCTCCGCCGCGAAGACACCGCCTTCAACGACGAATCCCAATCCCTCAATCAGGAACGCGACCAACTCGAACAAATCATGCGCGCCGCGACCACCGTTCCCGCGGAATCCCCCTCCTTCGCTTCCGGTCCTGAACAGTGGGGCGATCTCCTCCAGTTCTCCGCCACCGAAAACCGCCGCATCACCAAAGCCCAGCGCGAAATCTCCCAGCAACGCGAAGCCCTCCGCGCCCAGCTCGAGGCCGCCCAAAACCAACTCAACGAAGCCCGCGGCCGCCAACCCGGTCGCCGTGCCATCAAACAAGTCGTCGTCCGCGTCGCCTCCCCCTCCGCCGGCCCCGGTAGCCTCCAAGTCAGTTACACCGTTCCCGGCGCCAATTGGTCCCCCGTCTACAACGCCCGCCTGGACTCCACCACCCGCACCGTCGCCTTCGACTACCAAGCTCAAGTCATGAACCGCACCGGCGAAGCTTGGGAAAAAGTCGCCCTCACCCTCTCCACCGCTCGCCCTTCCGCCGGAGGCTCCGCCCCCGAACCCCGCCCTTGGATCGTAGCGGAGAACCGCCCCATGCCTCCTCCGCCCATGGCCGATGACGCAATCCAACTCAGTCCCTTCTCGGTGACGAGTGAATCCAATCGAGGCTTTGCCGCCAAATCCACCCTCGCCGGCGCGCGCATGCAGACCCGCGAAGCCACCGTCGAAACCGGCCTCACCGCCGCCACCTTCAAAATCACCGCTCCGGCCACCGTCCCTTCCGACGGCACCATGCAAAAAGTGAGCGTCACCACCGTCACCCTTCCCGCCGGCCTCAGCTACGCCGCCACCCCAAAATACGTGCCCTCGGCCTTCCTCAACGCCCAGGTCAACAACACGACCCAATTTCCCCTCCTCGCCGGTCAACTTTCCGCCTTTGTCGACGGCGCGTTCATCGCCGAAAGCTCCCTTGAACTCACCATGCCCAACGAGGCCTTCGACCTCGCCCTCGGCGTCGATGAGGCGGTCGCCATCGAGCGCACCCTCATCAATCGCTTCGTCGAAAAAACCGGCTTTACCAACAGCGGCACCCGCGTGACCTACGAAACCAAAATCGCCCTCACCAACAACAAGTCGATTCCGGTCACCCTCAAGCTCAGCGAACCCCTGCCCGTCAGCCGTCACGAGAAAATCATCGTGAAACTTATCGAACCCGCCGAGCGCGATATCGGCGGGGAAGCCTCCGCCAAAACTTTCCAACGCGACGACGAAGGTATCCTCACTTGGACCGGCACCCTCACTCCGGGCGCCTCCCGCGACGTCACGCTCAAATTCAGTATCGAGTATCCCAACGACCTGTCCGTCACCGGCATCGAATAACCTCCGTTCTACCAGTGGGCGAGTGACCGGACGGTTCCCCGGTCGTCGACCGGCGGACCGCGTTACATCAAAAATAGGGGGGCGGTTTTAGACCGCGACGGTTCGAATGCCCGACAACCCGAAGTCAGCCGTTCCCATTCACCATTTTAATTGCGGACTCTGGATTGAACTGCTCGCCGCAGCCGATCGTCCCAAATCAAAAGGGCGATCGCTCCCCCCAGTAAAATACCGCCTAAAGGCCAGGCGTTCGTCCTGATCCAATCTCCTATTCGCGAAACCACGCCCATCGTTTCGCCAACTTGTAAAGAAGGCGGCAAGCGCCCCTGCATGCGCTCATCCGCCAGCACTTCGCGCACCACGCCCAAGTCCGGATACGGTCGATACAGTTTCGGCGCGCCCTCAAAAATGGACTCATCACCCGTCACCTGAAACGCCCGCATCATCTCGATCGGAGCCTCTCGGTCCACCATCCGTGGCCCCACCACTCCTCGCCAATTCTCCGCGTTCACCCCCGCCCAGCCAACCAATAGGAACCCGCCCCAAATCACCGCGACTACTCGTGGCCATCTACCCGTCCCCCACGATCTCAACCGCACCAACGCCGCCCCGTTAACCACCAATCCCACCACCAAAAAATCGACATAGCGCGACGGCACTCCCGCTTGCATTTCCTCCCCACCGCCCCGCGCCACGGCCATCCCGCCCACAATCAAGATCACCCACAACCCCAGCCCGACCAACTCTCGATCCCTCGCGGTAAAACCCGATCTAAAACGAGTAAACCCAAGGCCCACAAAAACGATCAACGGAGCCTCCACCACCAAGCCTGCCATCACCGTTCCAGCGTGCGGCCAGGCCATCCCCAGCCACCACGTATCCCAAATCTGCGCCAAACTTCCTGACCGTAGATCCGTCCCCTCCGCCTCCTCACCCCGGCCGCTCAAGATCAAGCCTGCGAACAAAATGATCCCCACCAATGGCCCCGCCCGCTCCCTCCACTTTCCATCGACCACCGTCGCCCACAGCAACATTCCCGCTCCGGCCAACGGCACCAACATTCCCGGCCCCATCGCCACCGCCGCCGCCGCGCTCAACAGCCCCGCAACCAGCCAAATTCGCCCCTCCGCTCGCGCCGCGCAACTGATCGCCAGCCCACCCCAAACCAGCGTAAAATAAACCTGCGACTGAAACCCCCAGATGGCGTTATGCCACGCCGCGACCGGCGAAAAAGCCCCGACCACCAGCACGCCGAACCACCGCCGCCCTCGCCCCAATCGCCACGTCAACCACCCCGCCAAAAAACTACGCAAAAGCACCCCCACCAGTTGCTGCCCACTCGCATCCCACTGCCCGTTCAATCCCCACAAACCCATATTCAATAAATGCGTCCAAACGATCCGATGTTCGTTGTGAGTCTCCCAAATCTGACTCCACGCAAAACTCCCATCCACTAGACGCGGGTAAAGTGCCCGCCCCTCCACTCCCCATTGATCCCACCAAGGCAAATCCGTCCCAATCGCCACCACCAGCGCCCCCTGCATGACCGCGACCACCAACCCTACCGCCACCGCCCAACGCCAATCGTCAACCACTGGAACAGATGATTCGTCAGGATTTTTCACGGCGCAACAATCCTAAGCCTACACCTTAATCCCCCCTCAAAGTAAACCCCTCAAATCTCCCCTCCCGTTCATCTCCTTCCCCCAAGGTTGTCGCTTATTATGTAATAAACTCCCCCCGACACGTTCTCGCACCGGCCAATTAGTGCTTAAATTTTTCTTCCACGCTCTCATCTAGTTTGTCACTTAATCGGTGACAAACAGTTCAGCGATCGAATCGCCGCCATCACCACCACCCGCCCCCTCTCGACAAACTAGCCGCCGCAGTTGCGAACTCGCATCATACCCTCACGCTTTTTCTATTATGAAACGCTTCTCCGCGCTCCTTACCCTCTTATTTATGGCCTTATTTAATCTCAGCCCTGCTGCTCCTCTCGAAGTTGGCGCCGACGCCCCCGCGGTCTCGGCCCTCACCGATGAGGGCACCACGCTCAACCTCGCCGATGTCTACGGAGCCAACGCCTACACTCTCGTGTATTTCTACCCGAAAGCCGACACGCCCGGGTGCACCAAACAAGGCTGCTCCCTCCGCGATTCCTACGAATCCCTCACCGATAAAGGCGTCGCCGTCATCGGCGTGAGTCACGACAAAGTTGCCGCTCAAAAAGCGTTTAAGGAAAAATACCAATTCCCCTTCACGCTCCTTGCCGACACCGAAAAACAAGTCTCCGGCGCGTTCGGGGCCAAAGGCCTTATGATGGCCAGCCGCTCCGCCTACCTCATCCACGAAGGTAAGATCGTCTACGCGGACCACCGAGGCAGCACCACCCAGCAAGCTGCCGATATCCTGAACTTCCTCGACCAGTAGGGGCCGCTGAAATCCAACTCACTCTAGCGCCGGTTCAACCGGCGCTTTTTTTGGGCTCACCATTAATCCCCCAAGTTTCAGTGCGTAGTCGGTAAACGGAGTCTTTTCGGGTCCCTGTCATACCTTTCACTCCAGCATGGACGTGGTTAAACAATCCTGCCCCTTAAAGTTCATCATCGTCCACCTCACCCAGTACACTCGCCGCTGGGTCGAGTCGCACCCGCTGCAACCAGTCCGCCAACATCGGCTCCTTGCCCACCAACTCCGCCGGTAACGGGGCCGCCAACAAATCAATCGGTCGCAATTCCCCATCCTCCGCCCGCACCAAATTCTTCGCATGCAGATCCGCCACCAACCACGGCGTTTCATCGACAAAATATAACCTCGGGTGATCGCGATGGGCGCGCAAAAACCGCGACGCCAGCGGAATCAACGGCTTCGGCTGCATCCGCGACGTATCCGCCCCTTCTTCCAGCCGCTCCCCGAGGGTCTGCTTGGTCACCAACACCCCTTCGCGCTTGGTCACCCCGATCACCTCAATCGGCATCCCGCCCAAACGCATGATCAGATCAAACTTCTCCAACATCGCCTGGTAGGTCCCGTCCGCCGCCTCCGCCAAAAGCGCAACGTCCTCCGTGCGCCCGAACGAAAACGTGCCTCCGATATGCCCATCTTCTCGCGGCATGAAAAATTTGTAGATTGAGTGATCCTCCGCCTCGAACGCCGTCGCCTCGACCCCACTGCTCACCGCTCGCAGCCGCGGGCTACATTCGCTCAACAGATCCTCCACGTCGGCCGGAAACCCAAAGTCTTCCAGGTCGACTAGCGGGAAGGTCGCCCGAAATTCTCGTGCCGCCGTATCCAGTTCTTCCCACAGCGGATCCGCCGCCGCGAGCAGCCCTATTTCGTCGGCGTCCCAGAGGACGAGGTCATCGTCCGGATACGTTCCGATGCCGACTTGCGCCGCTGCCGTGCTGAAACGAGCGAGCGCTTCCAATCGTCGCCCGTGATCGTGTTGAAGCGCGCTCCACTCTTCGGGGCGGGGGAGCCGGCTACCTTGGAGGCAGGTCGGTTTTCCGGTGAAGGGGTCTTGCATGGGTCGTCGCGGCTCATCGTTTGGTGGATCTGGAGCCTCCCACAATTTCGCTGCCTTTAGCAAATCGAAGTTATGACAACTTGTTCAACTTTGCCGACAAGTTATTCACACACCCCCCCGTTCCGTCACCAAGCATCCTCGCAGCCTGTCGGACTTAACCCCTCGAAGCGATCTATAGGCTCAAGGATGACTTCAAAGTTCGCCGCGAAGTGATTGGATTGAGACTGAGGCACCTTCGAGGCCGTCTTATTGAGATTCGTTTCTAAGTCCGACAGGCTGCTAGCCTACGACCTACTTTTTGTCGGGGTTCTCTTCAGCTCTGGCCGGCGCGGTTGCATCCGTGATCTTCGACACTAGGACTTTGTCGATTCTGTGACGGTCCATGTCCATCACCTCGAAACGCCACGCGTCATGGTCGAAACAATCTCCCGCCGACGGAATCCGCCCAAATTGGGTCATTAAGAATCCACCCAGCGTTTGAAACTCGGTTTCCTCCTCATGGGGCAATTCTTCTAAATGAGTGAGTTCCTTTAAATCATCCACATCGTAGCTGGCATCGATCAACCACGAGCCATCCGCCCGCTGCTTCGCCTCAGGTTCATCATTTTCTCCCGGATCCGGAATATCACCCACGATCGCCTCCAACACATCGTAGAGGGTCACGATTCCCGCCACCGCGCCGAACTCATCAGCCACGAGGCCGACATGCTTGCTGGTCGCCTTAAATTGTTCGAGCAACTGACTCGCCATCATCGTTTCGGGCACCATCAGCGGCGGCGTCAAGAGATGGCGCATCTGGGTCGGCACCCCGAACGCATTATTCGCCCAAATCGACTTTACCGACACCATCCCCACAACCTGCTCCCGGTTGCCATGCACCACCGGAAAATTCGAGTGGCCACTCGCCACCACTTTACGCCAGTTAGTCTCGTCCGGGTCGGCAGAATCCAAGAAAACCATCTTCGGTCTCGGCGTCATCAGGTAGGTCACCGGCATCTCGTCGAGTTCCAGCACCCCCGCCACCATGTCGCGCTCCCATTCGTTAAAGACGCCCTCAGTCATCCCTTGCTCGATGAGAATATTAACCTCTTCTTCCGTCACCGAGGTTTCCCCGGGGGCGTTGTGCAATCCAAACGGACGCAGCGCCAACTCCGTCAGCCACGTCAACAAACTCACTAACGGCGACACGATTCGAGACATCGTTTTCACCGGCCTCACCAGCATCATCGCGATCCGCTCCGGGGACAACAACGCGATCCGCTTCGGCACCAACTCACCGATCACGACCGAGGCCAACGTAATACAAACCACCACCAAACCCAGCGCCAACGGCTGGGCCACCGCCTCCAGGATCGCAAACTGCCCCAATAATTTCGCGATCCGTTCCATCAGCACGCCACCACCAAAAGCACCCGCCAAAACGGCGATGAGCGTGATGCCCACTTGCACCGTGGAAAGAAAACGCGCAGGTTCGAGCGCCTGCTCCAAAGCATTGGCCGCCTGCTTGTTACCGCTTTCGGCTAACTCACGCAGACGTGACTTTCGGGCCGAAATAAGCGCGGCCTCCGCCATGGCGAGAATGCCATTGGTCACCAGCAAAAGCAGTAAGACCAACAGCTCATTGGAAATTGAGTTCATTAACTACAGCGAGACCTATCCGCCGAAAGCCCTCGGGCGCAATCTAGTTTTATCAACTCCCCGCGCCGTGCCCCGACCGCCCCGAGCTCGGCGCCAAACCTGGCATCGCTTAATCCCGCTCTTCCCACTTCGGCTCCTCCGCTTCAAAGACCGCCTCATCAAATTCGCCTTCGGACTTTGCGACGATCACCGTGGCGACCGCGTCACCCGTCACATTCACGGCGGTCCGAGCCATATCCAGCAGACGATCAACGCCATAAATCACCCCGATCGCCGCGACCGGAAGCCCCACTTGCTGAAACACCATCGTGAGCATGATAAGCCCGACCCCCGGCACCCCCGCCGTGCCGATCGAGGCCAACGTCGCCGTCACGATCACCATCAAATAGCCCTGCACCCCGAGCTCAATTCCCAGCGCCTGCGCGATAAACACCGTCGCCACCCCTTGCATGATCGCCGTGCCATCCATGTTCACCGTCGCACCCAGCGGGATCGTAAACGACGTAATCGAACGCTTTGCTCCGAGATTATGCTCCGCGTTCTCCATGTTGAGCGGCAACGTCGCGTTACTACTCGCGGTCGAAAACGCGAAGATCTGCACCCGTCGCATCTGCCGGAAGAAACGCTTCACACTCAGCCCCGTAAACAACTTGAAGATCACGCCGTAGGTGACAAACGCGTGCACGGCCAAGGCGAACACCACCAAGAAGAAGTATTTCCCGAGGGCCACAATCGCCCCAAATCCCTCCAACGCAAAAGTCTTACCGACCAACGCTAAAATACCAAACGGTGCCGCCAGCATCAGAATAGAAACGAGCCTCATCACCACGTCGTTCATGTCCTGCGCCATCGCCAGCACCCGCTTGCCTGGTTTTCCCGCCATGCACATCGCGACGCCAAACAGGATCGCAAACACGATCACCTGCAGCATCTTGCCCTCTGCCATCGCTTGGAACGGATTACTCGGGAAAATATCAACAATGACTTCGGACAACGGCGGACTCTCCCGCAACGCGAAGTCCGACTCATAATTAAGCTCAAACCCCTTCCCCGGCTTCACTAACATCGCTAAACCAATCGCGATCGTTATCGCGATCGCCGTCGTGCTGATGTAGAATGCCAGCGTTTTCACCCCAATTCGTCCCAGCTTACGCACATCATCGAGCGCCGCCGTTCCACACATCAGGGATAACAACACCAACGGCACCACGAGCAACTGCAGCGAACGCACGAATATGTCTCCCAACATGGGAAATAACGTGCCCGCCAAAAAGCCCGGCGTTTCCGCCGTCGCTCCAGTCAGGTTGAGCGCGGTGCCCACCACCACGCCAATGGCCATCGCGACCAAAATATTTCGAGTCAAATGCCGGGAATCAAATAAGGAGCTCATAGCGTAATCATTTTGAGGGAGAGCAAAACCCTGGGCGTTTACCGTGCTCCATCTTTAGCTAATCTTTACACTGTCGATCCCTCCTCCCTTCCCGTCAATCTCGCGTCTTGGTCGCCCGAAGTTTGCGTCTCGCCTCGGAACCATTCAACGTCCGCCCCTTCTAAGGTAGCTTTCCCCTGCTTCATGTCTGCGTTTTCTCGATTCAATCGACTCGTCCCTGCGAGTCTCCTCCTCGTCGCCCTCTTCGGCTGCGGTTCACCGTCTCCCGCGAAGAATCGTCCTGCCCCGCAACCGGTCATCACCGGCGAAAGCACCTATTTTTCGGATCAAATCCGGGTCGTGGCTCAACTCGGCCCCTTCCGCCTGATTGACGCCCTGCCTCTCTCTCGAATCGGCGGCACCCCCGTTGCCATCGAGGAGGAACTCAGCACTCGCTCGCGCCCCCGCGGCCAAGCCCGGCCTCGCGGCAACGGCGTCGCCCGGCAATCGCTCACCGTCACGCTCCGCAATATCGGCACCGCCCCCATCGAACTGCGCGTGGCCGAAGTCCGCTCCGCTCTCGGTAATTTCGTGCCCGTCCCCGAGATTTTTATTCTTCAGCCGGGCGAGATCCAAGCCCTCGAAGCCATGCGGGCCTTCTATCCCGCCGTGATCGACGAACTCGAACTCGTCGTCCGCCTCCGCACCAAAGACGCCCAAGAGGTGCAAACCCTTCTCCTCACGCTTTAACGCGTCGCCCCTCCCCCCGGCACTCCACTTAGGGCGCGGAGAATCGGCTTCAACTCCCGCATGACATCGGGGCAAGGCGCTCCGCGTCGGTGAATCCGAATTTGCCCCTCCCCCCGGCACGAGCCCCGCCCCCGCCCCCGCTGCCCACCCCGACCAACGTCAGCCCGGTCGTCATCACGCCGGGCTCGTGCGTCACCTGAAATACGATTCCCTCCCCCCGCCGCGAAACTCAACTGCCTCGCCTCCGCCCCCAACGTCCACATGGGCCGCTCCCTCCAATCAGGTGAGTAATCGGATAATCCTATCACTGTGAACAATTCATCCGATTTCTCTTATTTCATATTTACCGCTAGAGTAATGCCAGCACCCGCCAAAACGGTTCGGCCCGACTCTTAACCATCACTTTAAAACTAGAAAATATCATGAAATCATCCCTCCACCTTTTCTCCCTCTTCGCTCTTCTCGCCGTTTCGGCCGTTACGAAGATCAAGCCCAACCCTCCCGGCCTCGCCCCCGAGGGTCACGATCCCGTCGCCTGCTTTACGGCCGGTCAGCCCACCAGAGGATTCGCGACTATCGCCGCTCAACCCCACGGAGCCACCTTTCAGTTTGCCGCTGGGGCCAACCGCACCGCCTTCCTCGCCGCCCCTTTCGCTACGCTCCTGCCTACGGCGGCTACGGCGCCTTTGGTGCCTCCAAGGATAAACTTTTCCCCGTCGAGATCGACCCGTGGCCAATCGCCAACGGCCGCCTGATTTTCAACGATAACCAAACGATCAAAGCCCAGTTCGACGCCGACGTGGCCGACTTCATCGCCACCGCCGACTTCATCGGCCGGCCCTCTCTCCGGGGGAAATCCCCCGCCCGCGGCTTCGTGGCGCCCCGCCCCCGAATCCGTTTTCTCCCTCTTCTTTTTTCCTCAAATCATTCTCCCATGCAACGCATCCTATCCTTGCTCTCCGCCGTCCTCGTCGGCTCCGTGCTTTTTACCGCAGTTGCGACTGCCGCCGACTATTCGTTATTCACCCACCACATCCAGTGGACTGGCTCGATGCCCACCCAGACTCACCACGGTCTGCTTTCTCCCACCGACTTCGCGCTCAGCATTGATGACTCCGGTGTCGTCCAATCCTTGGCCGTCACCTTGGATATGAACACGATCCATGTCACCGATCTCGAAGAAGGCCGCCCGCGCACCAAACTCATGCAGCACTTGCGCAGCGAAGATTTCCTCCAGGTCGAGGCGCATCCGACCGCCTCATTCTCCCTCCAACATCACGCCAACGGTCTCCTCGTCGGCACGATCAATATTCGCGGTGTCGCCCAACCCATGGAACTTCCCGTCACCCTCACCCGCAACGCTGACCAGAGCTGGAATCTTCGCGGCACCTTCACCTTCAATCGCCAAGCCTTCGGGGTGAACGACCAAAACGGTGGATTCTTTAGTGCCATTAAAGATAAACTCATCCGCGATGAAGTCGAAGTCGCCGTCGACCTCACCGTCTCGCAAATCTAACTCCCCTCCCCCATCTTCAACTCCCAATCCCTATCATGTCCTCATCCGTCACGCCCACTCTCTACGTCAAAGCCGGTTGCCCTTGGTGCACTCAAGCTCGTCAAGTCCTCGACGACGCCAAGATAACCTACCAGGAAGTCGAAGTTCGCTCCGATGCGGCTGCGTTCGCCCGCATGCGTGAGCTTTCCGGCCAAAGTAGCGCTCCCGTCATGGACTGGAACGGTGAAATCCTCGCCGACTTCGGCGCTGAAGAACTCATTCCTTTTCTTTCCGAACGCGGAATCACCGCTTCTTCCGCCTAATTCCAAAACGAGTCCCAACCCACGAGCGCCCCTGCTCCCACTCGCCGCACGGCGCGAGAACTCGAAGCCCGCCAAGCCGCTTTTCGGGACTCCTGTCTCCGGCGAAACAAAGGCTCAGACCCCTACCTCATCGGATCCGATCGCTAGGCCCTCCGCGCCGCCACCACCGGAAGACCCGACCCAACGCCGCGACCCGATCGACATTCTTGAAACCCTCGCCCAACTCCGTCCGGACTTCCACGAACCCTTTCCTCCGGCATGACTCTGCTCCCGCTTCCCCTTCTAATTCCGGGAGCTCTCACCGGGCTTGTCGCCACGGAGCCCAATGCTTCTTGATGAAACCCTTTGGTCCTCGCCGCCCAAACCCGGCAACCTGATCACGCTTTCAGGGCCAGCTCGGCCCCTTTGCTTAAGATCTAAACAGCGGCGACGGATAGTCGCCATCAGCAACCATCTTGGCCAACGCCGCCTGTACCTTTGGTTTGTCCTCGCGGTGGGTCACCCCAAACCACTCCGCCGAGGTGGGCCGAACCCGCACGCTCATGTGCCCAGCTTCGATTTCCGCGGCGACCGCGGCCGGCAAGTAAAACTCCGAGTTTGGCACGTCCAGCAATGTCTTCGCAAACAAACGCCACTGTTCGTCGAGTGCCTCCCAAAACGGAGTCCGAAACGCCCAACAATTCATCGAAACAATTTCCTCGCCCGTGAATTTTTCGTCGTCGCCGACATCTTCCCGCGAGATTCCCGTGTGCTCCACCACCGTCTCCAACAGATTGTCGTAGTCGACTTCACACACTCCGCGCGAAACCGAACCTTGTTCCGATAACGTGTTGTCCAACCGATACCCCACCATGGCGTGATCGGCATCAGGTTCGGCGAGAAACTTGATCAACTGATCAAACGCATCCCGACCGAGGAAATCATCCGCATTGATTACGGCAAATGGTGCAAAACCCACTTCTTCATGCGCACACCAAACCGCGTGTCCCGTGCCCCACGGCTTTTCCCGACCCTCGGGAACCACCGCATCGTCCGGCAAGATATCGAGCGACTGAAACGAATAATCCACTTCAATCTTCCCGGCATATTTCGCCCCCACCTGCGTGCGAAACGCTTCTTCGAAATCTTTCCGAATCACGAAAACCACTTTGCCAAACCCCGCCTGAATCGCGTCATACACCGCGTAGTCGAGAATCGTTTCACCCGACGGTCCGACCGGATCGAGTTGCTTGAGTCCGCCATAGCGCGTGCCCATGCCTGCCGCCAAAACCAAAAGTGTGGGTGTATCTTCTTCCATAATTTAGCCTACACTGACACCAGCCCGCTCCAGACTCCACCTCAATCTCAACATCCCTGAAAACCTCCTCGCCTTCTCACCCCCTCTCCCCTCCCGCCGACCTCACTCCATCATCTGGGTCAATAACGGGGCCATCGCATCGACCCAGATCTGGTAGCCCGCCGCACTCAGGTGCAGCTGGTCGGGCATAATGTCTTTGGGTAGCGCGCCATCCGCCCCGCGAAAGCTATCTCCGATATCGAGAAAACGCACGCGGTCCCCGTCATCAATCTGCGCCAAATCGGCATTAATCGCGGTGATTTTGGCCATCTTCTGCTCCCAGGGATCAGCTTGTGCGTTCCCATTCGCACGGGGACCTCTGGGGAAAACCGCCAACAGCAGAATTTTCGTCTCCGGCAACGCCTCTTGGATCAATGCCACGATTTTTCGGTTTCCCGCCGCGATTTCGACCGCAGCATTGTCGCCCGTGTTGTTCGTGCCGATCATCACCACCACCACTTTGGGCGAAATCTTATCCAACTCCCCCTGCTCGATCCGCCAGATCACATGCTCCGTGCGATCACCCCCGATACCAAAATTAGCCGGCTGATATTTGCCATAGCTCGCCTCCCAAAGCTTCGGCACACTGTTCCACCCCGCCGTGATTGAATCACCCAAAAACAATACCCCCACCGGCCCCTTCTCGCCTCGCTCCAAAAACTCTGCATGCGAGCGGAAGAACTTCGCGCTGCCTCGCTTAGCCATTCCCTCCGTCGCATCGGCCGCTCCGCCCGGCAAAACGCCCGCGGCAGAAATAAACATCATCAGAGCAAATATCCTACCGCATTGGGGTATCATGGAGCCACCCCAGCAATTTTTTGCTCGCTCGTCCATTCCTGACTTCGCCTTCAGCAAGTTACCCTGAACTCCAGCCTGCCTACCTTTTATGTAATTTTATGCAATTTTATTGCCTAGGTCCATTTATCCTGTCATCCGTATTACCCTCCCCAAACCCCTCATGATTAATTCTACCCCCTCAACCGATAGCCTCTCTGTTCGCGAAAAGATAGGCTACGGCCTCGGTGACACTGCCTCCAATTTCGTTTTCTACACGATCAACACCTATCTGTTTTTCTACTACACGGATGTGTTAGGACTCGCTGCGGGAGCGATTGGCACCCTGTTCGTCGTCGCACGATTGTCCGACGCAGTGACCGATCCCTTGATGGGCACGATCGCCGATCGCACGAATACGCGATGGGGCAAATACCGCCCCTACCTCGTGGCACTCGCAATTCCCTTTGGTATCGCGGGGTTTCTCCTATTCGCCGTGCCGGATTCCAGCCCTTCCACGCAGTTGACCTACGCTTATGTGACCTACATCGCCACGATGTTAATCTACACCGCAATCAATATTCCCTACTCGGCGCTACTCGGAGTCATTACCCCAAATTCAACCGAGCGCACCTCAGTTTCGAGCTATCGTTTTGTCTGCGCGTTTGGCGGCCAATTTTTAATTGGCGCAGCGGCTTTGCCCCTTGTCACCTACTTTGGCGAAGGAGATCGCGTGGCGGGATATAAGGCAACTATGGCGATTTTCTCCGTGGTCGCGGTGTTACTCTTCTGGACGACCTTTGCGATGACCCGCGAGCGGGTCAAACCGCCGAAGGGTCAAAAACCTGACTTGAAGAAAGAACTTAGGCTCCTAGCCCGGAATCGACCTTGGATCATAATGTTTATCGCGGGAATCTTCACGCTGACCAATGTCGCCGTGCGCGGCGCCGTGACCCTGCACTTTTTCAAGTACTACGTCGGCGACGATGGATCACCTTGGATCTGGAAATTCGATCTGAGCACCGTATTCCTCACCAGTGGCACAACTGCGTTGATCTTGGGCGTCGCGTCCACTTCGTGGTTGTCACGTTTCTGGGGTAAACGCCAATTGATGATCTGGTTGTCCGCCATCAACGCCGTGATCATGGCGCTGTTTTTTGTCATTCCAGCCGATGCGATCGTTGTCCTGTTCATCATGAACTTTTTGGGTGCCCTAATTATCGGCCCTACCATTCCCCTCGTATGGTCGATGTTCGCCGATGTGGCAGACTACGGCCAATGGAAATTTGGTCATCGTTCGACCGCGCTCGTATTTTCGGGTGCCCAATTTGCCCAAAAACTCGGTTTAACCATCGGTGGCGGCATCGCTGGCTGGATGTTGTCCGCATTTGGCTTCGTTGGCGATTCGGTGCAAACCGAGGAAAGTATCTTAGGCATTCGCCTAATGTTCACTCTGGTGCCTGCCGCCTTCGCAATTTGCGCGGTCGTCGCCATCTGGTTTTATCCGTTGAGCGACAACGACGTCGCCCAAATGGAGCAAGACCTGGCGGCTGCTGTGGACTGATCCGCCCCCGCCCACTTTTCAAATCATGAGCACCACCACGCTTTCAACCGTGTCGCCCTCTTCCGTCACTTCTTCGCCTACCCAACCGCAGGGTAAATTCTGCACCGCCTTCGGCACCCGTTGCTACCGCATCAGCAATGTGCACCAGCTGCCGCCCTTTCTGATCAATTTGGTCAGTGCAACCGATCTCTGGATGTTCATCGCCAGCAACGGTGCTCTCAGTGCCGGCCGCCGCGATGCCGAGTGTGCGCTCTTCCCCTACCAGACCGTCGATCGCATCTACGATAGCGTCGGCCAAGTCGGTCCGGTCACGCTACTGGGGGTCGCCACCGCCGCCGGCGAAATCATGTGGGAGCCCTTCGGCCCCAATACCAACCACCTGCCCAACCTGACCCGCCACCTTTACAAAAGTATCGAGGGCGACCGCCTCTGGTTCGAAGAGATCCGCTCCGATCTGGGACTCGCCTTCACCTCCAGTTGGTCGACGACCGATACACATGGCTTCATTCGCCAATGCAGTCTGCGCCGCCTCACCGGCAACCCCGTGAAAATCCGCGTGCTCGATGGCCTTCGCAACATCCTGCCCGCCGCCATTTCGCAGCGTCTCCAAAGCCTCAGCAGCAATCTCGTCGACGCCTACAAAACCAGCGCGCTGTCGCTCAATTCGACCTGCGCAATTTACGCGCTCCAGTCGCAAATCGTCGACCTCCCGCAACCCCTCGAGGCCATGCGCGCCAGCATCGTCTGGTCCGCCGGACTCCCCGACGCCACCATCTCACTTTCGGACCGTCAGATCGACGCCTTCCGCGCGGGCCACGACCTCACCCCCGAGCCTCAAACCCGCGGCCGCCGCGGCGCTTATTTCCTTGGCTGCACCCTCACTCTCGAACCCGAACAGACGATCAATTGGAACATCGTCGCCGACACCAATCTCGGCCAATCCGACGCCGTCGCCCGGTGCCGACAATCTCAAGACCCTCGGGCCATCGAGATTCTGCGCCAAGCCCAAGCCGCCTCCACCGCCCAACTCCGACAACTCGTCGCGGCGGCCGATGGTTGCCAATCGACCGCCGACGAAGCAACCACCGCCCACCACTTTGCCAACGTGCTTTTCAACGTCATGCGCGGTGGCACTTTCATGGCCGATCACCGTCTGCCGCTAGTCGATTTCACCGCCCATGTCGAAATCCATAATCAAGCCGCCGCCACCCAACACGCCGAATTTCTCTCCCAACTTCCCGCTGAACTCACCCGCGCGGAATTACTCGCTCTAGTCGCTCCTCTCGCTGACCCCGACCTCACGCGCATCGCCTCGTCCTACTTGCCCCTCAGCTTCAGCCGTCGACACGGCGACCCCAGTCGCCCCTGGAATAAATTCAGCATCCGCCTCCGCGACAGCCACGGTAACCGCCGCCTCGCCTACGAAGGCAACTGGCGCGACATCTTTCAAAACTGGGAAGCCCTCTGCCTCAGCTATCCCGAATTTCTCGATGCCTCCATCGCTAAGTTTCTCAACGCTTCCACCGCCGACGGCTACAACCCCTACCGCATCACCCAAGCCGGCATCGAGTGGGAAGAACCCGAACCCGATGACCCTTGGGCCTCGATCGGCTATTGGGGCGATCATCAAGTCGTCTACTTGCTAAAACTCCTCGAGTGGTCCGCTCGACTTCACCCCAGTCACCTCGCCGCCAGCCTGCGCCCCGCGAGCTTCAGCTACGCCGACGTCCCGTATCGTATCTCCGGATACGCCGCGATGCGCCGCGACCCGCGCCACACCATCGAGTTCGACGCCGCATACAACCAGACCATCACCCGACGGGTCACGCAGACCGGGGCCGATGGTCGTCTCATGCCGACGCCCGCCGGTGCGGTTCATCACGCGAACCTCACCGAGAAACTCCTCGTGCTCGCTTTAGTGCGAATCACCAATTTAATCCCCGGCGGCGGCATCTGGATGAACACCCAGCGCCCCGAGTGGAACGACGCTAATAACGCCCTCGTGGGCTACGGGGTGTCGGTCGTGACGCTTAACTACCTCCGCCGCTTCCTCGCTTTTGTCCAAACCTCCGTCTGGCCCATGCTCGGCGATCAGCCCGTGCCGGTTTCGGCCGCCGTGGCCACCCTTGCCCAATCCGTGGCGCAGAGTTTAACGCGGCATTGCGAGATCATTGCCCAGCCGGAAATCAGCGATACTTCGCGCCGTGCGCTCGTCGATGATCTCTCCACTATCGGCGCCGACTACCGGGCCCAAATTTACGCTCATGGCCTCGGCGAAATGACCCCCGTCGCCCCCCCGGAACTTCGCCGCTTGTTCGCCCTTGCCCTTGCCTTCGTCGACCACAGCATCACAGCCAATCGCCGCGACGACGGGCTCTTCCACGCCTACAATCAACTCAATTTTAATGAGAGTCCCGCCACCCTCGAACTACGACGTTTGCCCTTGATGCTCGAGGGCCAAGTGGCGGTCCTCAGCTCCGGTATTCTCTCTCCCGCCGAGACCGTGCACGTGCTCGCCGCCATGCGGGATAGCGACCTCTTCCGCCCCGACCTCCACACGTATTTACTCTACCCAGATCGTCAGCTTCCCGGCTTTTTATCACGTAACATTATTCCCGATACCGCGTGGTCTCACTGTTCCCTTTTCGAGGCCATGGTAGCCGAAAACGATCACCGTCTCGTCCGTCGTGACGAAGCCGGTCACGCCCGCTTCCACGCCGACTTGGCGAATGGAGCGGCTCTCGATAAGGTATTGCAAGAACTCGCCGCCGATCCGGCATGGAGCGCCGAAGCCACGGCCAACGCCGATCAAGTGCGCGCCGTCTACGAACAAGTATTCCACCATCGCGCCTTCACCGGTCGCAGTGGCGGCATGTTCGGATTCGAGGGCCTGGGCTGCGTTTACTGGCACATGGTCGCTAAGCTTCTCCTCGCCGTGCAAGAGAACCTGCTCGCCGCGCAAGCTCAGCAATCTCCCGCCGTGCCTGCTCTCATCAACGGCTACTACGACGTGCGCGCCGGCCTTGGATTTAATCACTCCCCGGCGACCTTCGGGGCCTTCCCCACTGATCCCTACTCGCACACCCCTGGTCACGCTGGTGCCCAGCAACCCGGCATGACCGGCCAGGTTAAGGAAGAAATCCTCACTCGGCTCGGCGAACTCGGAGTGCAATTTACAAATGGTCAAATCGCGTTCCAGCCCACCTTCTTGCGGGCAGCTGAATTTCACTCCGCTTCCACCGATTTCGACTACGTCGGCATCGACGGTTCCGCGCAATTTCTGCGCCTGCCCGCCGCTTCTCTCGCCTTCACCGTCGCCGGCGTGCCGGTCATTTACCAGCGCACCGAGGGGCCGGCCCAACACCGTATCCATCACGCCGGCTCGGCCACCTCCACGCCGCCGAGCTCCGGCACTTTACTCGATGCCGCGAGCAGTTCCGACGTGCTCCAACGCACCTCCCGCATTCACCACCTCGTGGTTGAGCTCGGGGCAAATTTCATCCCCATCGCCTAGCCGAATCGCGGTTGAATGGGGATGGCACCATTCCCCGTCGTTTGCTGCGGGGCTGGATGTCGCCCGCGGTCATCGGGGCGAAGCCCCCTTCAGTAATACCCCGGAGCTTGCTCCGGGGTAGGCTCATGGTGGGTCGGGCTTTACGCCGCTCCCCACACACCTGAAGAGGATGACAAGAGTCCCGACATGCCATGGGCTCATGGTGGGTCGGGCTTTACGCCCGACATTCCGCACCTGAAGAGGATGACCAGAGTCCCGACATGCCATGGGCTCATGGTGGGTCGGGCTTTACGCCCGACATTCCGCGCCTGAAGAGGATGATAAGAGTCCCGACATGCCATGGGTGCATGGTGGGTCGGGCTTTACGCCCGACATTCCGCGCCTATCAGCCTCGGCGAAGCTTCGCCGCAACTCGTTTTTTCACCTTCGGCGCACTCACCGTGCGCCCATGAATGAGGTCGCAGTTCAACAAAATATGTTGCTGTGAATCGAAACGCTTCTGAATCAGGTCGAGCAACCGCTTACCCCCGATCACTCCGATTTGGTGAAACGGAACGCCGACCGACGTTAATCGTGGCCGACCCTTGGGCGACTTGAGGCCGTCAAATCCCGTGATCGAAACATCCCCGGGCACACTGAGCCCCGCCGCATCAATCGCCTCCATTAATTCAAACGCTTGGTGGTCCGCCGCACACACCCATGCCGTCACTCCCGCCTTTGTCAGTCGAATCACTTCGGCATGGGATTCGGCTAAAGAAAGTCGTTTACGCGGATCGACGTTGATCGCGTGCTCCGGTAATATCTCGAGTCCTCGCGCCGTCATCATTTCCACGTAGGCACCGTAACGTCGCATCGCCCATCCCGCCTCCACCGGGTAACGCCACGTGAAGAAACCAACGTGCCGGTGCTTCTTTTCCTGCAAGTGATCCACCAGTCGCTCGATCCCTCGATGATGATCCACGTCGACACAATCCAACGGACTCTGCCCATATTGCTCCACCAAAGAAACCACCGGATGCTTCCGGCGCAGCTCGTTTACAATCGTCTGGGGAAACGGGTAGATCAACACGACGCCATCCCAAAGCCGTCGACTCGCTGCCGTGATCTTCGCGTAAGACGGACTGTCTAAATGCAAATCCTCGGGGCGCACAAAATGCAGATCCAATCGCACCTTCTGCACCCGCGCCAATTCCGACAAACCATTGAGTAACTCCTGCCCGGGATTCCCATAACCCGTGCGCTCGAAGTTCGGCAAATCCACGCAAATTAAAACGCCAAAATTCAGTCCATCTTTCTTCTTCTGATGCGCCGCCGTCTCCCGCTTCTCCGCGTGCGAATAACCCATCCTTGAACCGAGGGCAAAAACCTTAGCCCGGGTCTCCGGGTTAATCCCCGGATGGTTGGTAAAACAACGCGAGACTGTCGCGCGGGATATCTTTAACTGTTCAGCGATATACTGCTGGTTAATCTTGGGCATAAAGAGTAGGGGTGAGGATAAAGATAGGGCGTAACGAAACCGACGAAATCGCCGTAAAGTAGAACCGCCGAAACTTGAAAATACGCATATCTCGGCGGTGACCTCCCGCAAGGAAATTAGAAACCGGAGGGTAATGCAATTTTTTATGCAATTCTATGCACCATATCCGCTTTACTTGGACCGTCAAAATAGGGCAAAGTTTTCCCATGAATCGCATCGTTGCTTCCTGTGCTGTCGGTCTCATGAGCTTGCCCACTATTCTATCGGCCGCCCCGTCTTTCGTCACTCTTGATCAAGCTCCATCCGGTCGCTGGCAGCTACTCCGCAACGGCGAGCCCTACGCCATTCGGGGCGCGGGTGGATACACCAATCTAAAACTCCTGCGCGACCTCGGTGGCACCACGATCCGCACCTGGGGGGTAGATCAACTCGGTCCCACCGCATCCGGTCAATATCTCCTCGATGAATGCGACGACCTTGGGCTCACCGCGCTCGTCGGTCTCTGGGTCAACCATCCCCGCCACGGCCACGACTATAGCGACGAAGCCATGCTGCAAAAACAACGTGACCGCATCCGTGCCGCGGTCCGAAAATACCGCAATCACCCCGCCCTGCTCATCTGGGGACTGGGTAACGAAATGGAAGGTGACGGCCAAGACCCCCGGGTCTGGCGTGAGCTAGAAGTCCTCGCCCGCATCGTCAAAGCAGAGGACCCGAATCACCCTATTTGCACCGTCTTGGCCGGCACCGGTGAAGGAAAGATTCAGGCCATGATTCCCCAATACACCTCGCTCGATATCCTTGGGATCAACATCTACTCCGGCGCTGAAAATGTCGACGCCCAGCTCGCCGTCCAAGGTTGGGACCGCCCTTTCCTCCTCGCCGAGTTTGGTCCGCGGGGCCACTGGGAAGTGCCGACCACGGCCTGGAATGCGCCCATCGAACCGACTCCCGCCGCCAAAGCCGCCGCCTATACCCAATCCTATCAAGGATCCATGAATGAAGGCCGCGGCCTTTGCCTGGCCGCCTTTGCCTTCATCTGGGGCCAAAAACAAGAAACCACCGCCACGTGGTATGGCATGTTTCTTCCCACCGGCGAAAAGACTCCCGTGGTTGATGCCATGGCCCGTGCCTGGTCGGGGAAAAATCCCCCCAATCAAAGCCCCATCATCTCCGCCCTTCGGGCCGACTTTCGCGAACGCAGCGCCGCACCTCAGTCCGTTCACCAAGTGACCGTCGAAGTCACCGACGCCGATCACGATTCCCTGCAGTATGACTGGCAAGTCGTAGCCGAAAGCACCGATATCAAACAGGGCGGTGATCGAGAATCGATCCCTCCCGAAATCCCCGACTGTGTTCTCCAAGGTGATGGCCCCGAAGCCACCATCCGCCTCCCGGCCCAGCCCGGCCCTTATCGGGTATTCGTCTACATCCGCGACGGCCAAGGCAACGGCACTTCCTCCAATTTCCCCTTCCTCGTCGAGTAGCCCCGAAGCTTTATCCGCGCCGCCCGCGCCCAGCTCATCAGTCCAAACGACCCCATCCCTGGTCGGACCCACCGCGTTCACCGTAGGAAACTGCCCCTAAGACCAGTTTGTCACTTGTTAAGTGAACAAACCAAGCTCCCGCCCCGCACCCTACACCGGGCCTAATCCCCGAGCCAGTCCTCCAAACCAGTTTATCGCGTAATAAGTGACAAACTCAGCCCCACGGACATGCCCCCCAAGCTCCCGTGGCGCCGTGCTTCAGCCGGCGTGCCTACCTCTCGGCCCTACCAGTTACCCTTAATCACCGGAGAAAAAAAACCCGCCAAAACCGGTAGCCGCAGTCCTAGCCAACTCACTTTCGTTGGCCTTCCACGAAAACTGACCCCTCCCCGCCTCGCCTACCCGCACACACACCCCCTCCCCCTTCAATCGCCCCCAACCCTCAAGCCAATTCGTCACTTAATAAGTGACATACTTAGCCCTCCGACCACTGCGCAGAAAGCGCGTGATCGGTCCACAAAAAAGCCCGACCCAGCAAAGCCGGATCGGGCGAAATACCATGCAAAGGTATCTTAAAGACTCAGAAGATCACACCGAACTCAAGCCGGGCGGAAATGCCTGGAGCGAAACCGAGACCATATTGGTCGGTATCGTCCAAGAGGTTGCTGATGTTGAGCTGCAGGCGTGATTCACGACCTTGCCAGTCGAAGTTATATTGAACCATCGCATCGAGGCTGAAACGAGGGTCCGTGTAGAGCTCGATCGCATTGCCGTTGGCATCGACCTGCTTCTGACCTGAACCATCGGTGCGAGCCGAGATAAAGGCACGTTCAGACTCGTATTGACCACCGAGACCAACGACCAATCCACCCACTGGACCATCTTCGAGGAATGTGTAAGCGGCCCAGAACGAACCCGCATGTTCCGGCGTGTCATCATCTGAACCACCATCGAGGTAACCCGCACCTAACCAAGTCGAAGAGTCGTAAGGAGCACCATAGGCGTCTTCGAGGGAGAAGCCACTCAGGCCCCACGCACCATCAGGAAAATACCAGTTAGCCCAACGATCAATTTCGCCAGCGGGATGTTGAGCGAATGTTCCGACGTTCAGCACTTCGCGTTCGAGATTGGAATAGGTGAGAAAGAGCTGAATCCGATCAGTCGGGGTGAACAGCAACTGAGCATCCCAGCCCTTGGACTCATCATCACCTGAAGACCAAGCCTGATAAGTTCCCCGATCCGGCGCAGACCGATCCATCGTAGCGATGTTCACGTTGGGATCATCGATATCGAAATACCATCCTGGCCACCCTTGGCCTCCAGAAACGTTCGCATAGACTTTGTCCATGTAAGCGGCGCCCGCTGAGTTGCTCGCATTGAGATACCATTTACCGTCCTGTTGATAAGCAGCACCAGCGGTCTTAGCCGCGGTCCACTCGGTTACAGCGTTCTGCTGCGCGACAGCCCAATCGGCCTGTCCCACTTCAGGATTCGCCCCTTGCACGAGGTAAACCACATCCTTCGAAGCATCGAATTGATTCTTAGCCGGCGCAGGAGACCACCAGTAGAAGTGAGGTGTGCCGGTTCGCTCGATCGTGAAGGCTGAGATGGTGCCCGAGAGCTTACCGTCGAAGAGATCGATCTTCACCCCGACCTCTTTGCTCTTCGCAAGAGTGGCATCGATCGGGTTGCCGTAACCATCACGGAGGCCTTCGAAGTTAGGCACGATACCGTCGGCTTCCAAAGCAAACAGCGAGATCTCGCGGGTCAGCTTGACGCTTATACCGAGCTGGCTCGTCTCTTTGCTTTGAGGGTCGCGGTTGATGTCGCTGCTCGAAGCAGGGTTTTCGATACCTACGGTGACGACGTGATTGTCATTACGGTCACGGCGCCTACCGGCGACTACCGTAACCCGGTCGTCGAGCCAAGTGCCTTGGTAAACCGCATAGGTACCTTGATTCCAAGCTTCGTTGCGAGTGTTGGCGATACGGCTCATCCCTTCATCAGGCGAACCATCACCTTGGACACCGAAACGTATGTAGGAAGAATCAGTCGGGTTTTTGTAATTGTTGAGTCCCGCCCCAGTCGCATTAGTGAAGCCCTTTCGGTCAGAATACTCTTCCGAGCGACCAATGAGGAAGTTGTGGGTCATACCGAGCCACTTGCTGTCGCGGAACGTATCCACGTTATAATTGATCTCAGCGCGAACCTGTTCACGGTTAGTCTTCTCGTAGAAGCTGTTCCAAGCGTATTGGAAAATTGCATCATCAACCGTGCCGGCCGAGAACGCATTATCATCCGGGCTCAGCGGCGCCACTGTGATTGAGTCACGCAAAGAAGCGGGACCGACACCTGCTTGCAAAGCACCACCGACATCGAGTCCGGCGAAGCGAGCCATCGATTTGTTGATACCAGCAAGAAAGAAGAGATTATCCGTAATCCTCTGCTCAAGTTTGATGAGCGTGTTGTAGGACTTGGTGCTCAGGGAGGTGTCGGGACCGGACCAACGGAAGGTGCGGCGATCTTTGCCTGCGAATTCCAGAAATCCAGCGCGCTCCAAACGATCTTGTTGATCGGCTGGCACGTCAGCCCGAGCCCGGACGCTTTGGAATCCAATACCCGAACGCTCGTCTTCGCCATACTCTAAATCGAATGTGAGAGTCGTGCCATCAAAGGGTTTATACTGCATAATCGGCGCGATGAAGTAGTGCTCTTCATCATACAACTCTGTTTCATTTCCGGTCTGCTGAGCAGCCAAACTGAGGCGAAAACCTAGCTTTTCGTTGCCATTGAAAGACTCGTTGTAGTCCAACGCACCCCGGTAAAAGCCGTTCGAACCAAAGCCGATGATGGCCTCCATGCGATCTTCATCCAACGGTGCTTTTGGCATGTAATTCACAATACCACCGAAGTTACCGATACCGTAGAGTAACGCTGCCGGACCACGCACAACCTCGACGCGACCAATGTTGGCGGAGTCAGTTGAGTGTTGGCGACGGAAACCATCACGCAGGACGGAGTCAGTGACGAAACCACGGAGTTTGATCGAGGTTTGAGTCTTCGCCGCGGTGGCTCCTTCGGTGCTGTGAACACCACCGGCGTTAACGAAGGAATTTTGTTGGCCCGAGTCGTTCTGCGACTTGAGCAGAATACCAGCGCTGTATTTAAGCGACTCACGGAGATCCTTGGCGCCAACATCTTTGAGAAATTGTTCGGTGATCACCTCGATTGGCATCGGGATGTCTTTGATCGCAGTATTCAGACGTGAACCCGAGATGGAATTTGTGGCGCGGTAGCCTTTATCCTTTTCGGTATCTACGGTGAACGGGGAAAGCTCGATTACCTCGTCATCGGAGGTTTCGGCGTTTTCGGTTTCTTGGGCGGAAAGCCCTGAGACAAACCATAAGCTGGCGAGGGAAATCCCGCAGCGAAGTCGGTTTAAGTAGGTCATTACAGTTCTTGGGTTACACAGCGGGGGGTTAAGTGGGTCGCCGTTTGTTGCATAAGTGTGCATAAACTCGAATTCGTCAATGCAATTTTATGCACATTTTTCTAGGCGGCCCTTTTTTAGGACCCCGGAATACGAAAATATGTTGCCTAAAATTAACCGAAATCGGGCTCCTATCAACCAGTGCACGTTAAACGCAACCGGGCCAATCATTCGCCAAAGCCGACTAGCCTCAACCCACGCTGTCGCTTAACCTACTCTCCACGTCCCCTCTGCCCCAACCCCGAGTTCTGCTTTCAGGCTTCAGTGCCATCGGACTCGGTCTCCTGGTAAGCGCCTGCCAAACCACTTCGGTGCCATCCTCCTTGCACCAAAAGTCACCCGAACAGGTCGACGCTATCCGCAACGCCCTTGCCCGCGCGTTTCGATTCGTCATGCGACAATCACAGCTTCAATCCCGGCACGGCGAACCCGAGCGAATCACCCTCATGGCAGATGACATCGCTTCCGAAACGTGGACCGACGAAACGCACTTCCCACTCACCTCCAAAAGCATCGCCATCGAGATCTCGGAGGCGGCTCGGATCGATTCGATCTCCGGAGAAATGCCCATTACGAAAAACCCCTCACCGCCCCACAACGTATCGACGGGACCGAAATCCTCAACCTCGCCTTCGTCAAAAACATCCTGCACAATATTGCACGCTTGCTCGATAAATCCAAAAACTACGCTCGCTCGCATTTGCTCGTTCACCTCTAACCTTACCCTATGTCTAAACCTCGCGTTCTCGTCACCGGCGGCTCCGGCAAAGCCGGCCACTGGATCCTCAAACACTTTCTCGACCAAGGCTACGACGTCACCAACGTCGATACGCGCCCCCCGGCACCCGACCTGAACTGCCACCACCTCACGGCCGATCTCACCGATCTCGGTCAAACAATCGACGCCCTTTCACCCCACGCGACCGGCAACCGCACCCCCTACGCGGGCGTCGTGCACATGGCCGCGATCCCTCGCGGTCACGGTCACGCCAACGTCGAAGTCTGGCGGGTTAATTCCAACTCGACTTACAACGTCCTCGAAGCCTGCGGCACCCACGGTATTCCCAAGGCCGTCATCGCCTCCTCCGAGTCCTCCTACGGATTCTGTTTCGCTGATGAACTCTTCGATCCCCACTACCTCCCGATCGACGAGGCTCACCCCCAACTTCCCGCCGACACCTACGGTCTCACCAAAGTCGTCAACGAAGCCACCGCCGGGATGTTTCACCGCCGGGACGGCACTCAAATTCTTTCATTCCGCATCGGCAACATTTTGTGCCCCGAGGACTATCCCACTATCCGCGAGCGGGCCACTGACCACCCCGAAGACCGCCTGCGCATCTTCTGGTCCTACATCGATTCGCGCGACCTCGCCTCCGCTTGCCGTCTTGGCATTGAGAAAGATGGCCTCGGCTGCCAACCTCTGATCATCGCCGCCGACAACACATCTTCTTTCATCACCTCGACAGACCTTATCCAGCGCTTCCTCCCCAACGTCACCGACCTGCGCACCGCCTTCGACGAACGCCAGCCGTTCATCTCCAATCAACGCCTCAAATCCACCCTCGGGTGGCAACAAGCGCACTGGTTTTAATCCCGGCAAAAACCTCCGCCCCAAATCGATCATGCAGCCTCCGCAGCGCGTCCTCGAAACCTGCCTCTACGCGGAGGATCTCGACGCCGCGCATCAATTCTACGCCGGGGTTCTGGGGCTGCGGCTGCACTCTCGAGCCAAGGACCGGCACTTGTTCTATCATTGCGGCGACGGTATGGTCCTCGTGTTTAACCCCACCGCGACCCAGCAATGCCACCCCGATGGCATTCCCTGCCACGGTTGCAGTGGTGAAGAACATGTTTGTTGGGCGGCCTCGCAAGCCGAACTCGATCAGTGGCGAGACCATCTTACCGCGCAAGGGATCGAAATCGAACACGAACAACCTTGGGAGAACGGCGCCCGCTCCATCTACTTCCGCGACCCGGCGGGCAACAGCTTGGAATTCGCCACCCCGACCCTCTGGGCCAACGACCCGGACTAGTTAAGCGGCTTCACGTCCCGCACCGAGGCCCGGCGCCCCTTCTCCTTCTTCCGCGACCACCGCATTTCCTTGGGCGTTCGCTGCCAAATAATCACCAACGCCATGATCGTGATCACCAAGAAAACGGGCACCAAGATCGTTAGGGCAAAGCGGGCTAATTCTGCGAAGGGGTAAATCATGGAACTGGACGATCCTTATTACCTGTTTCGGGGATACGCAAAAAAATTGCGCGCGTATTATTACTTTTGGTCCGTAGGTAAATATCGACCGAGACTGGTTCGAGATATTCAGTTTTAAAACTCATGAAACTTTCCTCAACCCTTGGTCGGCTTCGCCTCATCAGCCTCATCGAAGGCGGGTCCTTCGTCGTGCTCATTTTTATCGCTATGCCTTTGAAATATTTGGCTGACCAGCCCGCCGCCGTCAGCATTGTCGGTATGGCTCACGGTGTGCTTTTTCTACTGCTCATTGCCGCCGCTCTCCAAGCTCAAGTCCACGAGGACAACTGGCCCTTCCAACGCACCTTTTTCGTTTGTCTCGGCGCATTACTCCCCTTCGGCCCCTTCGTTGTCGACGCCAAGATCCTCAAGCCCCTCGCGCAGGCTTAGACTTCTTCCCGCGATCGGCCTGCCCTCGGCAGAAAATTCTGGCCGAGAAATCGTAACGCCCCCCGGGCATCACTACCCAAAGCCTGCAACTCCTGTTGCATCACGGTGGGTTTCGCCGTTACATCGGCTTCACGCGCGGAAGCCGTAAGGAGTTCGGTGGAGAAAGTCTCAACGGTAGCCACCAACGCCCGCATATCAGCTTCGTTAAACTCCAGCGGTGCCCCCGTCGCGACCGCCTGACCGCCCGGCGTACCGTTCTCGTTCACCTTGGAATCCTGGTTTGACCACACGACAAAGACCAACGCCGCGGCGACCGCTCCGCCCAACCCGGGACGCCAATCCGCCCGAAACCACGGTTTTGCGGGCTCACGATACGCTTCAACTTCCAGTCTCACCGCCGCCCAGATTCGATCCTCCAGCCCCGCCGGAATATCGATCGCGCTGGCCTCGACGCGCTCTTCGACCAAGGCCCGTTCAAGGCTCTGGATTCGGGCAAAATAGTCTGCACACGCCTGGCAATTCTCCGCATGACGACCCGCCATCCCCTCGGGGGTGCCAGCGTTATCTTGCCCGGCATGCGCCCACCGCATCACTCGACAGACCAATTTCGGCCGTTCATTCGCAGGATTCGAAAAAGCAAAAGGTAATGGGGAATTTTTCATGAGTAGGACTCCTTTCCGGCCAGCAAACGCTGCCGAGCTCGATAGACTAAAGTTTTAATACTGGTCGTGGAACGACCCGCTGCTTTTGCCGCCTCCGCCGTCGACAAATTCTCGCCGAAACGCAGCCACAACACTTGGAATTCCGCCGCACTCAAAACCCGGCGCGCCTTCGCCCACACCCCGTCGACTTCTTCGCGTCTTTCCACGTCCTGCCGGGGTCCGGGACTTTCACTGGCCGCCTCGGGCGGCAGTTCCACCCACTCTTTTTTCGATCGGAAATGATTCAGCGCCGTGCGCCGGGCGATGGTAAACAACCAGTTAATTAGCGGCCGCGAGGTATCGACTCGATCCAGCGAACGAAACGCCTTCACGAACGTTTCCTGCGTAATGTCCTCCGCGTCCTGCGCCTGTCCGGTCATCCGGCATACAAACCGAAAGATAGGGCGATGAAACAACCGCACCAACTCGCGCGCCGCCTGCCCATCGCCTGCCACAGCCGCTTGCACGAGCCCCGCCTCTTCGGATCGAGACGCCAAGATCTCGTCGCCGACGGTAGAATTCGAAGTGGAAGCGGCCCCCATCATTATTCGCTCTCCGGCTGCTCGACACTCACGCGGTATTCAGCCTGGCCGTCATTCTCGTCCACGAACCGAACATCGATCCGATACTCTCCCGCCGCGCCGAAGAACTGCATCTTCGCCCGCCCAATCCCTTGGCGGCTGTCCCGCGCAACCACGAGCTCGCCACCCGAGGCATGTTCGGCCTTTTCGATCCGATAATTTTCCAAGCGCATGAATTCGATCTCATGCTTTTGCGCGACACCTCCCCCCGCCAACGGCGTCAGTTCGAGGTAGTCCACCCGCGCGCCTTCATTCCCATTGATCTGACTCCCAACCGTGATGATCGTGCCCGGCTGCAACTTCACGACCCCAGCGGAGTGAGTCACAAAATTGGTCGCGGTGGATTGCGGGCCGTCGATGTCAGCATCCGCTTTCCATTTGGCGATCTCTTCGCCTGGCATCTTAAACTCGATATCTCGTTCTTTTTCGCGGTCCTCCTCCGCCCGTTCCTCGCGTTGCATATTCGCCGTTGCCAGTTCGATCAATTGATCGGTCGGGTAAGCCATCTGCAGCGTCACGGTGCGGTCCGTCTGCGCGACTTTGACCGACTCGATGAACTTCACCAGATCCGCCTCCGAGCTCTGGGCGAGTGACAACAGGGCCGTCATGCCATTGACGATCTTGGCCAAACGACCCGCCGTCTCAGCACTGTCCGCCACGAGCATCACGTTCGCCACCGCGTTGCCATTCGCTTCGCCCAATCGCATCGAGGCGGCTTGGGTCATTTTCAAAATACGCGCCTGAGGCGTGTTGCCGTTTTCCATCTCTGGCGAAGGCACCACCGACGCTCCAAAGAGGTAATACGCGTCACCCGGGGGCAACATCGCCGTCAACTCACCTTTGCCCCCCTTGAGTGAACCGCCCTTGCCTCGGTAAACATCCCATGAAGCCAGCAAACGTTCTTCCGAGCGACTCGCAATGAGGATTGTTTCCTCCGGCATTCCCACCACTAGTTCACCACTAATTCGGTAAGCCTCAAACGGCAGATGCTTGAGTTCCTCGATCATGTCTGGCTCCGAGAGGAGAAAGTGGGCGATGACGCCGTCCGCGATCGCGCGGAGTTTTTCGGTGCCCTCGATGATCATCGCACCGTTCATTTCCTCCGGGTTCGCGGTGAGTTGATCACCAAACGCCGTCACCCGGCCAACCGTCATCATTATCGCCGCAAAATCCGGCATGATGGGCGCAGATTCGGCCCCCATAATGCTCTCCTCATTAATATTAGCGAGCAGCTCCTGGCCGAGGGTCGAATCACGCATCTTGGCGAAATCAGCGTAGATGACCCACTTCGATTCTTCCGGAACGATGCCGGGGTCGATCGCCGCAAAAGAAGCTGTAAACGGGAACGTCAGCGCGAGGCTGGCGGCGAAGGTTGTCAGTTTGAGTTTCATTTTAGTAAATTCAGTTAATTAGTTTCTATCCCTCTATTCACCAGCCCTCGCCCGAAGGTTACAAAAAATTACGATTCTCCCCCTTTTTCTCCGATAAATTCTTTGGTAGAGAACCAACCCGCCGCCCCGGCCAAGAGCACCGCGACAATCAACCCCATGAAACCGAGGCTAGGCCAGGCAGAGACTTCACCCGTCGCTGCCAACAGCTCACGTAAATGCCGAAGGATGGACAACTTGTTGAGTTGAATCGGGATATTCCCCACCGCTCCCTCAATCAGCCCCGCGTAGAACAATCCGAGGATCAGGTATCGGGAAGTCACCGCTCCCATCAAAAATCCGAGCGCCATAAACGCCGCCACTCCACTCACGAGTCCGCCGAACCACAAACCGATCGGATTGATCTCCACCCCGAGCCCCCGAATCATGGCGACAATCAAAATCAACCCCACCGTCGCCTTGATCAATGTGACCGCCAACTGGCCAACGTATTTAAAGATGACATACGCCCATCTGGGGATCGGCCGCGTGATTAAATAATCGACTGCGCCCGGCTTCAAATCTTCGCGCACGGCTCGCGCCCCCGCCTCAAACGCCAAAATGGGCAGCACCGTCATCAAGACAAAGGTCTCGGCCCATGGCACCACTTCATCGCGATCAATCAGGTAGGTCATCAGCAACAATACGCCCACCCCTACCGCCAACGGCAGCAGCGCGCGCCACGTCATTTGTTGCGCCCACATCAAACGCACCACTCCTTGAAACGCCGCCCCCATCCGGGGTGCCACCCGCGGTCCCGTCGCGGTCGAATTTAGGGTAGAATCGTTCATGGCAAAGGGGGAGGTTCGATCGCCGACTCCAGATGCGAACCCGGCGCGTTAACTTCGTAAATCGCGACCCCACTCGCCAGCAGGTGTCCGTGGAAAGAGTCATAAAACGCCGCCGGATCTTCCCAACGCGCCAGCAGCATCGTTCCGTCTTCATCAATATCGCAGCCGCGCAACAAACCGCGTCCCATCAGGAAACCCGCCAACTTACGCGCATCATCACAACGAATCGTTGTCTCCTTCGGCCACCGCACCGCGACCTTCGCCGGCACTTCTCCAGTCTTATCCGACGAACCGACGGCCAATTCACTCTTCGCCGCATTCGCCGCCACGTTACCCGCCGTCGGCATCCGCCCCCAGCGTAGCAAAATAAACTCCCGGCACAACGCCTCCAGATCCTGCAGGATGTGACTCGAAATCAACACGCTCGCTCCCTCCGCCGCCAACTCACGCAACACCGCGCTGAACTCCGCCCGCCCCATGGGATCAAGTCCGTTCATCGGCTCATCGAGAATGATCAACCGTGGATCGTGCATCAAACACTGCGCCAGTTTCACGCGTTGCTTCATGCCTTTCGACAACGCCGTCACCGGCTTACGCCAATGCACCGCCGGCAAGTTGACCCGTTCCAACGAAGCCGCCGCTTTCGCCTTCGCCTGCTTCGCCGACAACCCTGAAATCATGCCCAGCCCCGTCAGCCAGTCGGGCGCCCGCACACCTCGCGGCACGGCCTCGTCTTCCGGACAATACGCGATCTGCGCCCGCACGTTGAGGTCGTTCCACGGCGATCCGCCCAGCACTTTCAGCTCCCCTGAACTCGGCTTAATCTGCCCCGTCAATAATCGAAAGAGCGTCGTCTTGCCGGCTCCATTCGGGCCCACGATTCCCGTGATGCCCGGCCGAATCGCGAACGACACATTATTTAACCCCAACACCACGCCGTAGAACCGGCTGAGATTCGTTGCTTCTACTACTGCGCTCATTCCGGTTTGATCCTGCCCCATAAAAACGTCAGCGAAACTCCGACCAGAATGGCCAGTCCCGTGATCACCCCGCCCAATTCGTCGGTGCCCACCAGGTTCGCCGCCTGACCCACTTCGCTCGCCAAATTGGCATTCAACATCGGTAAGATTTCCGCCGCCTCCTTCAGGGTATCACCCAGAGCGAAAATTTCATCACTCAACAATTTCAAATCGTAACTAAAACTCGCGTGACTCACCCAGCTCGGTAGCGCGCCCGTCTTGGCTACGATGCCCATCACGATCCACAATCCGATCCACCCCATCCGCGCGGCCGCCGCGGTCTTGGCCAGCGCCGAGACCCCAAACGCCACCGAGCCCACGACCACCATTGCGATCAGGTTGAACAGTAGCGCTGCCCCCATCGCTTCCAGGGAGTAATTGAAAAACACCATGTCCGGCACCAGCGCCATACTCACGATCCATCCGATCACCAACGGCCCCGTCCACAGCATCAACAGCACCCCGATAATAATCCCAAATTTGCCCAGCAAATAATCCTGCGAAGTCAGCGGGCGCGCCAAGTAGATCGTCAGCGCCTGGCTGCCTCGATCTCGCGTGATCAACTGCGGCACGAGCAGCGTCATCGCCACCAAACTCAGCAACAATCCCAACTGCGCCTGCGCCCAGAATACGACTTTGTAAGCTCCCGTCACCAGCAGGTCAGGATAGAGCAACAACAACGCACTCACCCCCTGCATCACGGCCTCGGCTCGCGGACCTCCCTTGGCCGCCAGTTCCGCCAACCAACCGTCTTCCGCCAGCGTCTGCGAAAACACAAAGCCCGCCCCCGCCACGACCAAACCGGCCAGACAACCCAGCCCCAGCAACACCTTGAAAAGTTTACCGCGTAGCAACTGTCTTAAACCCATCGACGCAATCGTCCCGCGCCGCGCCCAGACCCCGGACCGCGGTCCATCCCAGCGATTAAAGTCGAGTCCCGAGCCACTCATGTCTGGCCCCCTTTCTGCGCCGACGTTTCCAGCGCCTGCAGAAACAAGGTCTGCAACGCATCCGGACTCGAAAAGATATGCGCCGGCGGCAACTCATGCGTCTGCATCAATTCCAGTAACCACTGCGTCGACGTCTCCTTCGAAGCCACCCGCAACCGACCGTTCGAAAGCGATTCCACTTTATGCCCCGCCGCGGTCAACACCGAAATATACTTCGCCGCCCCCGCCATCGGTGCCAGCTCCACCACCGGCGCGCGCCGTGCTTTGAGCGCTTCCATCGAATCATGTTCGATCACTTGCCCCCCCGCGACGATCAGCACCCGATCACAGATCCGCTCCACGTCCTGCAACAAGTGCGAGGAAATGATGACGCTGATCCCAAACTCCTTCCACAAGTTACCAATCAACCGCAAAATGTGTTCCCGCCCACTCGGATCGAGGCCGTTGGTCGGCTCATCCAAAATGATCAACGCCGGATCGTGCACCAACGCTTGCGCCAACTTCGCCCGCTGCCGCATCCCCGTCGAATACGTATCAATCGACCGATAACGCTCCTGCCCCATGCCCACCAAATCCAACATTTCGTGCGCCCGCTGCCGCGCCGCCCGAAATGACATTCCCGACAGTTGACCGCAATATGTCACGTACTCGCACCCCGCCAAACCCGGGATATGGCAATCTTGCTCCGGCCCGTAGCCCACCCGCTCCCGCGACTCGCGATTATTCGATCGGATATTTCGCCCGAGCACCTGCGCCCCGCCTGACGTCGGAGTTTCGAGATTGAGCAAACACTTCAAAAACGTCGTCTTGCCGGCTCCGTTCGGTCCGAGCAGTCCAATCGTTCCCGCCGGGATCGATACCGTGACGTTGTCCAACGCTCGCATCGTTCCGTAGATCTTGGTCAACCCCTGCGTTTCAATAATCGGATCCGCCATTAGCCGATTTGTTCGTAAGTAAGGGTTGAGCAATTGACGCAAGTCATCCTCCGCTATCACACCCGCAATTCCCCTCAGGTTACAACTTTCTCCAAATTTAATCTCACCGGGAGCAGATTTGCTTCGCCATGACCACCCCGGCCCCCGCCCCCAATCCGACTTACGGGCATATCCTGCGCCTGGCTTGGCCCATCATTCTAGCCAATGCATCGACGCCTCTCCTTGGCCTCGTCGACACCGCCGTCATCGGCCACACCCGCCCTGCCGCCGCCCTGGGGGCCATCGCCATCGGTTCGCTCGTGCTTAACTTCATCTACTGGGCCTTCGGATTCCTGCGTATGAGCACGACCGGATTCGTGGCCCAAGCCGTCGGTGCTGCCGACTCCCTCGCCGCCCGCGCGGCCACCTTGCGCGCCATCGCCACTGGGGCCGGCTTAGGTCTCGGCATCATCATCCTCCAAATCCCCCTCGCCCTCGCCGGTTTCCATCTCATGGCCGCCACCGACGAGATTGCCGCCCTCGGCCGCGAGTATTTCGGCCTGCGCGTCTGGGCCGCCCCCGCCACCCTCATCACCTTCGCCGTTTCCGGCGCCCTCATCGGCCTCGCCCGCACGCGCCAACTCCTCGTGCTTCAACTCATCCTCAACGGGCTCAACATCACGCTGGATGTGCTCTTTGCCGGGGTCCTCGACTGGGGCGTGCGCGGCATTGCCCTCGGCACCCTCATCGCCGAGTGGGTCGCCGCCGCCTACGCCGTGTTCATTATCTGGCACCTGCTCCGCGACCACCACCGCGACCCTCACCCCTTCATCCCCTGGTCCGAGCTCCGCCGCCTGTCTGCTCTGCGCGGCACCTTCATCGCTCAGGGCAACATAATGATTCGCACCCTCGCCATGTTGGCCGGGTTTGCGTGGTTCACTCGCCAAGGCGCCGCCCTCGGCGAAACCACCTTGGCCGCCAACCACATCCTCATCGGCCTGATCGGATTCTGCGCCTTTTTCCTCGACGGGTTCGCCCTTCCCGCCGAATCCCTCGTCGGCAACGCCCAAGGTCGCCGCGATCTGAGATTCTTCGACCAAGCCGTCGCCCGCACCTCCGTGCTCGCCATCGCGACCGCCTGCCTTCTCGCCGCCACCCTCGTCGTCGCCGGGCCCAGTATCATCGCCGCCATGACGGATCTCACCTCCGTCCGATCGATCGCCCAACCCAGCCTCCCCTTCGCCGCCACCTATGTGGCCCTTTCCGTTTTCGCCTTCCAACTCGATGGCATCTTCATCGGCACCACCCGCACTCGCGAAATGCGCAACACCAGCCTCATTTCCTCCGGACTGTTCATCCTCAGTAGCGCCTACTTCGCGCCCACCTACGGACTCACCGCCCTCTGGCTCACCTTCATCGGCTACATCATCACCCGAGCCCTCACCCTCGCTCTCCACTACCCCGCCCTCCGCCACCAAATCACTCACCCCAAACCGCCCTCCCCAAACCCGTCTGCCCCTGCCTCCCCATCCGACTGTAGGGGCGAGGCTTGCCCACGCCCGCCCCTGCCCCTCAGCCATAGGTCCGACCACCGCCCTCCCCAAACCCGTCCGCCCCTGCCTCCCCATCCGACTGTAGGGGCGAGGCTTGCCCACGCCCGCCCCCGCCCCTCAGCCATAGGTCCGA
>Ga0209491_10000405_pt1 | contig 85779 bp, 74 predicted proteins | sample BON02_FD_187213 | JGI IMG/M metagenome (GOLD analysis project Ga0209491, IMG submission 187213) | Freshwater microbial communities from Lake Bonney liftoff mats and glacier meltwater in Antarctica - BON-02 (SPAdes) (version 2) | ecosystem: Environmental > Aquatic > Freshwater > Ice > Glacier...
GCACAAAACGAACCGTTTTAAGTCCGGATCTGATTCAGTAATATGGCACAGTTTGAACCGGAATCACTGGCACGGAAAAACCGGAATGAGTGGCACAAAACGAACCGTTATATCCAAAAATCAGGTTATTTGTAGATTGAGTCATAATATTGATGAGTTTCAGTCGAACATAGCAATGAAGTGGCTGATTTTAGATCTAATACCTCTAGGAATTTATCACTTGAGAAGGTCTGCCAGACAGATCAATATCCTGTAAATTTACTAGGAATTTGAATTAATGCAAGAAGGGAAAGGACCACAGCTCTTAGTCCATTATAATCTCCATAACGGTTTCGATGATGCTCAAATGGCCTTTTCTTCTTTGGCTTTAAGTTGGTAATAAAGCTTAATTGTTGGGCTTATCTTTTATTGCAATCAAAGATTTAGTAAGACCCATTGATTTCTCCCTTATGATTTTGGCTTCGCTAAAGAGATTCTTAAACTCGTTGAAGTCAAGCAATGAAAAATCGGGAGAACTGGATTTGATCCAAAACTTATTTAAAAAGAGCATTAATTTTATTTTCATTTTTCTTGGGAGATATAGATATAGAGAAGGAAACCAAAGATGACTCTCTATAATAAAATGTTTGTTAGGTGTTTGCACATAATAATTCTTACCTACCCGTTTTATTTCATCAGCGAACGTCTTTTGACGAAAAAGACTTTTTTCTTTAAAAATTTTGTTGGAGGTAATATTATAAAGCTCAGATTTGTCTACGGTAACATGCTCAATAACGGAATTACAAAAAATAAAATCAAAATACGCGTCTTCAAATGGGATCTTACCACTTTCGTCAAGAAGGATAGTTTCAAACCCATGTTCATTTTTTGCGACGTCCAAGGCTTGTTCAGAGATGTCCGCAATATAAATCCCATTTGTCTTGTTTGGAAACAAGCTTTTCATCCTTGTGCCGGTGCCCCCTCCTAGATCTAAAATCCTTTCACATGTATTTAAATCAATATTTTCCTTGATAACCTCATTTCTATGATTTTCAAATTTCAATGAATAAGGTTTGAAAACTTTTTGCCTAATTAATTCCTTGAGCTTCATATTTGTTTAAATTTTAAGTTTTCTGAGGGTTGATTCTGGAAATTTTAAATTAAATCCAATTATTGACTCATCTTAAATCATTCGTGTTCCTTCCAATTTGTTAGGGATTTTTCACTTTCATTACACATCGAAAAAATTTCTAATTTCTTATTTTATTTAACTTTTCTACTATTTACCTTATAAATTAACATTGAGAACTTTTTTTTACTAAAAGTGTTTTTAGAAATAGAGGTGTATCCCTTTCGAAGGCATTATACTTTTGGAATATTATGACTAATATAAAAACTACTCTCGAAATACCAAGCTTATTTATAGTATAAATACAGATATTCACAGGAATCAGAACAGTATCTAACTGCTTGTATGTAAAATATTATTTTTTTTCATCATCATTTTCGTAAAACACCTTCAAATTAAAATCGCTATTATCTTTAATTCTAAAGTCAGCCTAATCTGCTCCAATGGTTTTTTTATTACTTAAGGCAGTATTCATTATTCTTTTAACAAGATTTTTTAAATCTTGCTTAATTTTGATTTCTATCACAACTTCGTAAGAATCCTCTTCTAGAATAAACTGTTAAATCATGGTTTTAAAGACCAAGAATACATTTTTTTCCTGTATTTCCTCCTTTTCATTTTTTTCTACTATATAATAAAAGGCAAGGCAAACCGCTGTATTTAAATCAGGTAAATTGATCTTTCTTATTCTTAATTGCTGTGCAGGTTTAAGATCTCGCGTTTACTTTGCCTAGCATAGGAATATATACCAGTAAAAATGCCCTACTTTGCTCAGGGCACTCCCTTTCCAAGTTATCTGATTTTGAGATTCGGGTTTAACGCCACGGGGCCATCCATTTTACTAATTTTCATAAGGCCGGAAAACTGGTGTGGATCCTACAAAAGGTAAAAAATGACAAAGTGCCTATCCATGTTAGCTTCACTATAATACTTTCCCATAGTCTTATAATCTGGGACAAAATGATGTCAATAAATGGATTCTTATACTATTTCTAAATTCCTCACCTGATCTTATAATTCAGGAGGAGGTTTCAGCATTAGGAATGGTTTCTATCTTAAGTTTTTGATCATTTTCATTTCGAAGATACAATGTACGTGTTGGGAAGGCAATAGCTATTCCCATAGACTGGAACTTGTCAAAAATATCAAAGTTAATTTGTTGTTGAACGTCCATATAGGTGTTGTATGCTGCGTCCTCGATATAGTAAACCACTTCAAAATTTAGGCTGGAATCCCCAAACTCCTTAAAATGAGCCCGATCAAAAGTTATGGGTTTCTGTTGGCTAACAATTTCCTTAAGAATTCCCGGTATTTTCTTCAAATCAACGGTATTTGTTTCATAACTAACTCCCACACCAAAGAGAATTCTTCTCCTTTGCATTTTTTTGTAATTGTGGATTCTTGAGCTTGTTAAATCACTATTGGCTACAACAAGTTGCTCACCCGAAAGTGTTTTTATCCTGGTAGTTTTAATACCGATTTTCTCAATAACGCCATTTTTATCGTCTATAACAATGAAATCACCAATCTCTATAGGTCTGTCAAAAAAGATTACAAAATAGTTAAATAAATCACCTAGAATATTCTGAGCGGCCAAAGCAATGGCGATACCACCGATTCCCATACCTGCTACAATAGCAGTGACATCATAGCCGAGGTTGTCAAATAGGAATAAAAAACCTATTCCCCATATCAGCATGTTGATAATGAGTATTAAACCCCCGATTTGTTTGACTTTTTCTTCACCATTTTCTTGCTCTCTAACCCATGTTTTCAATAATAGTGTTAAAACTCGGGATACAAGCCTGAAAGTATAATAGGCGAGAATTACTTTATGTGCATTGATGATAATACCCCTAAACCCATCCGATATTGTCAGGGTCTTAATTCCGGTGAAAACGATGGAAATGTAAATAGCTGGTATGACAAATTTTTCTATAGCTTCAACTAAATAATCATCAAAATTAGTAGTTGTTTTTTCGGTCAGCTTTTTAATTTTTTTTAATAATGTTTTTTTGAATACTCTGACAATCAGAATACCGACAATGATAAAGCCCATTGCCATTAAATAATCTTTTGTCGTGTTGTTCCAGAGTTCTTGAGTTAGGTATTCGTCTAACATAGTGGGATTGGTTTGGTTTTTTAAAGTAATTTCAAGCCTTTATAACCGTATATTCCATAGGATTGGTTCAAAAACAGCCCTTTAAATAGGGCTAATGCATGCTTTAAAAATACGCCCAAGTTTTATTAAAATAAAAGGAGTCACAATTATTGTGACTCCTTTTAAAATTTTAAAAAGAATTTACTAAAATCAAACAGGACTTACCATTTCTGTCTTTTTAGAGTTTTTCTGCCAAAAGAAGAATATGGTGAATAGAACGATTAATATTAAAGGGAAGTAGGCCATATTTTCGAGTGTAGCTTGCCCTGCGGCCAACTCTAATGCATCTCCTGATAGACCTTCAGCACTTTTTACGGCCCTGGATGAATCAATCCAGCCACCAATGATGGGTTGGAAAATAGCGGTAGAAAACATACCTATACCTCCAATGATGGACATACCCAATGCACCACTCAAAGGGGCTCGCTGAGCTACGGCTCCGACCATAACCGGCCAGAAATAAGCAACACCTAAAGCAAATATTATGGCAACGAAATAGGCAGCAGGACCCGTTACAATACTAAATAAATAGATCCCTATGGTAGCCAAAATGGCTCCGGATAGCAGGACTCCTGTTTGACCGAGTTTTTCCACCACTGGCCCGGCAAAGAATCTGGCAACGGCCATTACCCCGGTTGTTAATGCCAAAATAATCATTGCTTCAGCACCACTACTGGCCAATACAATGTTTACCCACTGCTGAGGTCCAAATTCTGATATGGCAGTAAAGGCCATACAAACGAAAAGGAAAAGAAAAACTGGGGTAAGTAATGCTTTGAAGTTGTTGGCTAGAGAAGTTGCGCCTTCCACTTTTGCTTTTGGAAATTCTTTTCCAAAGAATAATACGGCATAGATTACTGTAGGAATCATGGTTACCCACATCTGTGCTTCCCATCCTAAATTTAGGCCAGTCATAAAGCTAGATATCAATGCACCTACCATGATGCCTCCGGGAAACCACATATGAAACCTGTTCAGCATTTTATTCATTTTTACCCCTGAATACATGTCTGCAATCATGGGATTACAAGCTGCTTCTGTACATCCATTTCCAAAACCTATAAATAAGGTGGAAATCAGTAATGTGGTGTAGCCGCCTGCATAAATGGTTAATAATATACCTAGTGTATGGGCTACAAAAGCTACTCTCATGATGTTTTTAGGACCAAAAGAGTGGTAAACAATACCACCAATAATCATAGAAATTGGGAAACCCAAAAACCACATTGAATTAATAAATCCTAGCTGAGCCGCGGAGAGCCCGAATTCTTCACCAAGTTGTGGCAGTATACCAGCTCGGATACTGAAGGTGAAAGCGGTTGTGATTAGTGCAAAACAGCTCCCGTTAAAGAGTGCACTTTTGTTGATGTTTTCGTTCATTAAAATTGGGTTTAGAATTTTTTATACTTTGTTTTTTGGGTGATTGATCAAATTATTTTGACAATATAAAAAAAAATGAATCTACCTTCTGCCTTTTTAATTAAATTATCGTTGAAATTTTGATTAATGAGGGTTTAATTACTTGAAGGCATGTTTTTTAAATTTTTAGCATGCTTTTTTCCCCTCTTTTAGATCTTGTTATGCAATAGAATTCCATGAACTTTTTCTGGAAGTGATTCCATCCAGCAATAAAATAACTATTGCCCATTTCACGTTTGAGGTTTAAAACCTCATTTTCCATCATTTTTTATTAGTATTTCGGATTGAATTAATTTTTTAATTTGACAATATTCAGGTTAATTAACTCGGAAATCAAGATCCAAACGAAAATCTTTTTTGAGTAGTTAAGGGGATATTTGATTATTGTTTTTAAATTTAAATAATATCAAAATAATATGGAAAAGACAATTAAACCCCAATCCGGATACTTCATGGTATTCGTGGCCTTCTGCCTGTTGGCATTCCTCGTTTTTGCCTTTATTGGTAAAGTTTCATTTCTTTTTGTGCCGAGTGTAATGGTACTCGTCTTTGTTGTACCAGGCTTTTTTATCGTGGAGCCGGATAAGGCAATGGTGCACCTTCTTTTTGAATCCTATAAGCGGACAGTAAAAAGTGATGGCTTTTTTTGGGTACTTCCATTCATGACAAAGAAGAAGATTTCATTAAGGGTTCGGAATTTTGAGAGCAAACCTTTAAAAGTGAATGATAAAATTTTATGGCACAGAAAAAACCTTTTGCCCTGCGTATAGATGAACAGCTGATGAAAGCCATGGAAAAATGGGCTACAGACGAATTCAGGAGCACTAATGGACAATTGGAATGGTTGATTCATGATGCTTTAAAAAAAGCAGGCAGGTTACCAAAATCAAAAGAAGAGAACAAGTGAAATCAAAAGGTTTTACTTAAAAATCAACTTGAAATAAGCATGGTTTCTAATCCACTTGCTGTAATGGTATTCGTGTTGGTTGATCCACCACATAATAGAATTACACATTGCGGTTTTAAGGAAAGGTGGCTTATTCAGGAGGACTAAAATATGAACAAATTATTACCCTTATATGGATAGTGTTGAAAAAAGTAATATTGATAAATTAGTTGATAATTTGCTGGATAAAACCAAGGATGAGCCCATGAAATATGGTGAGCAGTTGGTCAGAATAGGTGGGAGTGAAGTGCAGGAAAAACTGATTCATGTGCTAAAATCCAGTGATATGGAAGATGCTTTCCTGGCCACAAAGGTGCTCTCAATGATGGACAATAAATCAGCTACCTTGGATACGCTTTTTGAAGTGATACACCTTCCTTCAAATCAGCAAAACAATGGTGGTTTGGTATCTCTGGTAGAAGAATTTGATATTATTGATAAGTTTGTAGATTTATTTCGTGTCTACCTTTTTGGTAATTTCAAATCCTCCACACTTGCAAAGGTCCATCTGGACTATGCGGAATTTGACATTACTCCCAGAAGCCTAAAAAAAGCCGAGAAGCATTGGAGTCATTTTCTTAACAATGCCTCAAAAAGTGATGATTTTGAATTGATAAAAGCCGAAGCAGCAACTATTTTGGCAGAACTTAAACAAATCTTGGAAGAAGAAGAGTGATCTCTACAGTTCTTCTGAGTAATTTTTTGATTTACCTGTCAAGCAAAAGTTTAAAAATCTATTGTATTGTAAATTTTGACATAATTTTAAAAACAATGAACCCAAAGAAAACCAAAAATTACCTTTTTCTGATTTTATTTTTACTAGTATTTCAATTTTCCTTTGCACAGCAAAATTGGAAGGAAATTACTACAGTGAAGGATTTATACCAATCCTATCCTGAGACAGTAAAAGGGATATTTGACCATATAAATTTAGATCTTAAGGGTTTAGAAAAAGTGAAAGCAGCCACCTCTGAAGGGGATTGGGAGCAAGCAGCGAATGAATTATTGTCGTATTATAAGGAATCTCAGAATGCACTTGGCCTGCGCAGAACTTTGCCTGAGTTTTCCTCAAAAAGTATAGCCGATGCTGATACTATTTTAAACGATGTTTTTACAATTCAAAATGTAAAAGGAAAAGTTCCTTTGCTGGAAAATGGACATAGGGACTGGTACTATAAAGGACCGAATAATGATAGGGAATGGGCTTGGCTCTCAAACCGACACAGTCAGCTTTCCTATGTGATGGGTGCATACTTTGAAACAGGGAACCCAAAGTATGCCGAATACATGGACCTGTTTTTAAGAGATTTTATTTTAGCGAGCATGCCTTATCCGGCAGAAAAAAAATCAGAATCTATCTGGAGAGGGCTTGAAGTGGCCGCACGAGTAAAGACCTGGTCAAGGGTTTTTTACGGCATGATTCAAAGTAACTATATTTCCCCTGCTACTCGCTTGTTAATATTGAGTAGTCTCCCGGATCATGCCCATTACAACAGGAATTTTCATGGAGGAAACAATTGGTTAACGATGGAAATATCTTCACTAGCGACTGTCGTTGCTTACTTTCCCGAGTACAAAGCTTCCTCTGAGTGGATGGACTACGCGGTAGCTACAATGACTGAAAGTATGAGAGGCCAGGTTTATCCAGATGGCGTGCAAACGGAGCTTTCTTCTCATTACCATAATGTTTCATTAATAAATTTTGAATTATTCAAGACGCTTTGTGATGAGGCTGGTAGTACGCTTCCGGAATATTTTAACCAAACTATAGAGGACATGTATTGGTACATTGCAAGAGCGATTAGGCCAGATGGGTACAGGGTTTTGAACAATGATGGCGATAGAGGTAGTGATCGGGCATTTATCCTTAAAGGGGCTGAAAAATACAATCATCCGGAATGGGCCTATCTGGCAAGTAATGGAAGCCAAGGGGAAAAACCTTCCGAGGGACCATCGTATGTTATACCATGGGCAGGTCAACAAATTTCAAGAAGTGGCTATGATTCGATGGCACATTGGTCCTTTTTTGACATAGGTCCCTGGGGAAGCGGTCACCAACACAATGACAAATTGCATTTGTCTGTAGCAGCTTTTGGTAAGGATTTTCTTGTAGACGCTGGAAGGTTTGCCTATACAGGTGAGGTTGCCAGGAAATTTCGTCCCTATGCCCTAAGCAGCAAAGGGCATAATTTAGTTTTAATCGATGGTAAGGTTCAGGAGGATGGACCTCGATTGGCAGAGAAGCCACTTGAACGTGAGGCAGTGAAGATTACCAAGGATTATGATTTTGCATCTTCTTCCTTCGATGAATTCATCGGTCTGGAAGGCCGAGCAGATCATAATAGAAGCCTTTTTTATGTTCGCGGGAAATTTTGGGTAGTTGTAGATAGAATCACTACGGATCAACCCAGGGCGATTAGTACTTTATGGCATTGGCATCCGGAAGCAGATGTAAAGCATATTGGGCAATCCATCGTAGGAAGTTATGCCGAAGGAAGTCTTGAAGTGATGCCTGTTGGCAAATCTACATTTGATATACAGATGATTAAAGGTCAGGAAAAACCTGAAATCCAAGGCTGGTATAGTCCAGAATATAACCTATACGAGCCAAATATTGCGAGTATCTATACCAGTGATATAGCGGACAGTTCAACCTTTGTGTGGTTATTAATCCCTTCGCCTGGAAACGGAGATAGAATTGTAACGCGCGCAAAAATTGTAGGGGAGAACAATAGTGGGGTGAAAATAGAAGTAGATTTTAAAGGAGATTCCTGGGACCTCACTATTCCTTTTGAGGATAGCGAAAATATAAGATTTAAAAAACGATAACGAAGCGAATTACTTGATGGAATTATGGGATATGGTTTGTATTAACCTTCCCCATTCTTTTTTTGAAAGTGATTCCACCCTATAAAAGATGGTCTTTTGGATATTCCAACTAAATCTTTATGAATTGGTACCTAACCATAGAATTTCCAAAGAAAACCGAAGAAGCCTGAGGGGCTTCAATAACAATAACCACGGGTAAGAACCCGTGGCTGCTAAATAGAAGCGACTCGGTTTTGGCTGTATTGTTGCCATTTATTAGCAACAATAGTGACAAAATTCCGACCCAAGTTAGCTGCCTAACCTTACTTGTAAATGTCTTCGAATTCGGGTTGACACCACATTGGCCAAAAAAATTCAAAGCAACTAAGTTTTTGTTCAAAATCAAGTACTTGAATACAATCGAATCAGACTCTTTTATAGCCCGGTATAATTAAATGGAGTTATTTTTTTTAATTCTGCTTTTACCTCTTGCGAAACATCAAGACTGCCTATGAATTCGCTAATTGAATTTTGAGTGATCTTTTCGTGCGTTCTAGTAAGTGCTTTCAATGCCTCATAGGGTTTAGGGAAGCCTTCTCTTCTAAGAACTGTTTGAATGGCTTCAGCTACTACCGCCCAATTTTCATCCAGGTCTTTCTCTATAGCTGCAAGGTTTAATTCCAATTTGTCTATCCCCTTATCAAGAGAGAGAAAGGCAATTAGCATATGGGCCAACGGAACACCGATCACCCGTAAAACAGTACTGTCTGTTAAGTCTCTTTGCAGGCGGCTGATTGGGAGTTTAGCCGAGAGGTGCTCCAATAAAGCATTGGCTATGCCTAAGTTGCCTTCTGCATTTTCAAAATCTATAGGGTTTACTTTATGAGGCATTGCAGAAGAACCTACCTCTCCAGCTTTTATCTTTTGTTTGAAATAATTCATGGCGACATATTGCCAAATGTCTTTACTGAAATCAAGTAAAATGGTATTGATTCTTTTCAGGCCATCAAAGTGTGCTGCAAAATGATCATAATGTTCGATTTGAGTAGTTGGATAACTTCTGCTCAGTCCCAAGTTTTTTGAAACCAGGTCGTTTGCAAAACTATTCCAGTCAATCTGAGGAAAAGCCACGTGATGAGCATTCATATTGCCTGTTGCGCCGCCAAATTTAGCAGCAAAAGGGATGGCTTTTAGCAATTCCATCTGCGCAGAAAGACGACTAACAAATACTTCAAATTCCTTGCCCAGTCGAGTAGGAGAGGCTGGTTGACCATGTGTTTTGGCAAGCATTGGTACAGATTTCCATTCCTCAGAACTAAGTCTGATCTTTTCCTGAACTTGTAACAATGCCGGAATTATCACATCCTTGATGCCATCCCTGTACATCATGGGTACAGCAGTATTGTTGATGTCTTGAGATGTTAAACCAAAATGGATAAACTCCACTACACCTTCTAGACCCAAAGCTGTGAATTTATCCTTTAAAAAATACTCTACTGCCTTCACATCATGGTTGGTGGTTTTTTCAATGTCCTTGATTGCCTGTGCATCAGCTTCATTAAAATCCTTTTCAATAGATCTGATTAGCTCAAATTGCTCAGGCTTCACGCTACTTAGCTGGGGAAGTGGCAATTCACAAAGTGCTATAAAATATTCGATCTCTACTTTTACCCTGTACCGAATCAATGCATATTCAGAAAAATAGGCCATTAAAGGGCTGGTTTTAGCGGCATATCTGCCATCTATGGAAGAGATTGCGGTAAGTGGATTAAGTTTCATAATTCGTCTATAATTCAATTGAGGCACAAAAATAATTGTTATTATTCAAAAGACGAGGCCAACGCTAAAATAATATAAAATAAAAGGGGCTCCTGTCTCCAGTAGCCCCTTAAATAAACATTGTTTAAATTAATTAATAATTGGGATAGTTTCTTATCAATTGGATTCGAAGCGCATCAGCTGAATTGCTGGCTGCCTGAACCTTACCTCTAACCACCAGGGTGTAAATTCTTCCCTCTCTCAAGTGTACATCATTTAAACGGACCAGTTCATCCTGGTCATTCCCCGGAGATTTCAAGATCAGGTCTGTTTCGCCAGGATCTACGTTGATAAAATCAGTGATTTCCATAAATGGAAGACTTTCTATGATAGCTTCTTCCTTGTCTCTTTGGAATAAGGTGACTTCCGGGCCATCTGATGCCAAATGGACAAGTCTAATAAGTGCTTTTCCACTAACAGGCAATTCCAGGCTGTCTTCCACAAAAAGTGTGGTAAAGTCGTCTTCTTTTTCTGTCATGAAAAAGGAGTATACTTTTTCTACTTCGAGACTCACTGCGGTATCTAAAATCGATTGGTTCGATTCAGCGTCTACAAATGAAATGTTTCGGTCACCGGTATAAAAATACCAATAATCTATATAGTGGCCGAAATCAAATGGTTTTCTGTCATAAACTTTACCGTCTACTTCGATTTTGACGGCAGTGGTGGCATTGGTTCCATTGTAGAAGGAAACGTATGCGGTAGGGGTGTTCTGTGAGTTTTTGATGTCCTCATTGTTCATGTCCAGACAAGAAAAAGTAAATGGAATCATCAACAACATTAAAAAATGTATTCCCCTTAACCTTGATCTTTTCTTCAAATTATTAATTTGTGCATTCATTCTGTCATAGTTGTTTAGTCTTATAATGCCAGTACGAGAGGAAGCATTCAAGTGCTACAGTCCGAACTTAAAAAATATGAAAGGTTTCAGAACCTAATGGGTATTACATAAGTTAAGGTTATGTAAGTATTTTTTCTCCGGATAGGTAATTGGAGAAGAGTATGTTAATTTTGTATGAATTGCTTTACGAATTAGTCCTATAATCATAATGTTGTTTAAACTCTTTAAAAATAAAAAAGATGCTCTCGACAAGGAAGACCACTACCTTACCTTGAGAATTAGAGAAACTGTCCAGGAAACATCTGATACAGTAACCATCTATTTTGACCAGCCGGAAGCTATCATGGAGTATCTTCCAGGTCAATTTCTTACCCTTATCGTTGAGATTGGTGGAAAACAGGAGAGGAGATCATACAGTCTATCGACTTCACCTTTTATTGATCCGTTTCCTGGGATAACTGTTAAACGACTTGAAGGAGGCTTGGTCTCGAATTTTGTCAATGACACCTTTGTGCCAGGCAAAAGGGTTACGGTAATGAAGCCATTAGGTCATTTTGTGTCAGATTACCATTCTCATAACCAGAGGAAATATGGGATGTTCGCTGGGGGAAGTGGAATCACTCCCATTATGGGCATAATCAAATCGATTCTAGTCAATGAACCAAAATCGACTGTACATCTATTGTATTGCAGTCGATCACAGGACATGATTATTTTTGATAAAAAATTAAAGGGACTTGTGGAAAAGTACCCTGATAAATTATACGTGACTCACAATCTCACGAAGCCTCAACCCGGATGGGATGGTGCAATAGGGAGATTGGATCAAGGCAAAGTCAGTGACTACTTTAACGCCCATTTTAATTCCTTTTCGGAAAATCAGCGCTTTTTTATCTGTGGACCAGAAGGGATGATGAAAACTGCTCAGGATAGTTTGAGTACCCTTGAGGTAAAAAAGGAATTTATCCGCAGTGAAAATTTTCACCTTGAAAAAGAGGTAAACCTGGAGGAGGGATCCCTTCAGGGAGTCGTCAACAGACCTATAAAAATTTTATTGGAAGGTGAAGAATATACCTTCGATGTATCGCCTGGAAAAACCATTTTGGAAGCGGGATTAGATGAAGGGTTAAATATGCCTTATTCTTGTCAGAGTGGGCTTTGTACCGCCTGTCGTGGAAAATTGCTTTCCGGTGAGGTGAAAATGGATGAGGATGCCGGTTTAAGCGAAAATGAAATAAAGGAAGGCTATATCCTTTGCTGTTCTGCCAAACCAACCAATTCTGAGGTAAAGATTCAGATCGACTAATGGATTCAGAAAATCAAGTTAAATTAATAAAAAAAGACTTTCGTGTTTTAGAGCGTAATGTCTTGCTATTGATCGTTATCCCCTTGCCCATATTTTCTTTTGCGTATTTGTATGTCACAAGTGGCAACTTGGAATTTAATTTACCCGAGCTTCCTCAGGTATTTAATTTTGTAATTCTAGGGCTGGTTACTGCGATACTTGTGATGCAGCAAGTAACCTATACCAATCGGATAAGGATTATTAGAAAGACTACTGATAACCTCCGCCAGAAAGTAAAGGGCTATGCCAGAGCAATCTTTTTGAAGTATTGGCATTTGTTTTGGGTGGGACTGTTGAGTGCTTTAGGTTTATTTTTTTATGAAAATCAAGGGTTCACAATTGCTTATGTAATCACCTTATTATTTGTTTCTTTGGCTAAACCCATGCCTGGCAGGATTGTAAGTGCTTTGCATTTAAAGGGCAAAGAAAAAGAAATGGTAATGGAAATTCAAAAAAGGGATGAACTGAACTGAAAAATTCAATCGCCAATCAATAGTGATTGAAATCACGTAAGATTGGCGATTGATAATTTATAGGTGCTGAATACCCGAGAAGGATTTATTAATGATATTCTGACCTTTGGAAGATTCAATACCTATAAACAGTAAAGTAATCGACAGGTAATAATATTTCGTAAATGACTTCATGCTGATTTGGGTTGTTGGTGATTAAAATACTAGTCCAAAACTAAAAGGATGAAGATTTGGGCTTAAAGGTTTTTGAAATAAGGGGTTAAAATCATAGGTGCTAAAGAAAGTCACACTTCTAAAGCCAATTTCACCTCTGATCCCAAACCTAAAATTATTTAGATAGCCTCCTGCAGAAGTTTTGTCTTTTTTCCTACCTGAACCACCCAATTCTCTATAAACAAATTTACTTCTTCCTCCAAGCCTGTAACCGGCATAAGGACCGATGGCCACCCTTAGACCATCTCGACCGCTATCATTTAATTTACCAAAGTCTAGCCTATACATGGTAAGCACATTTAAATAAGAGGCTGATACCTTGCTCTTAAAACCATTTACATCAGTTCTGTTGACAAATGCTACACCATCTTCCTTACCCAGTATCTGATAATTGGCATTGTCAAGTTTGAAATTGTACCAGCTCAACCCAAGACCAAAATCCCAATATTTGCCTTTGGATAGCTTTTGACTGGCCATCCAATTCCACCCGATATTCCAACTACCCCAGCCTTTGGGATTATAAGCTTTTCCTTCACCTGGTATATCTCCGTTTTCAAAAAATGTATTGATGCCTATATCTGTATTGATATAGGTTCGGAAATTGGGGTCTTTGTCTTTCTTGGGGCCGGTGATTAACTTTACTTTGGTTCGGTTTCCTGAGTCATCTACAATTACTTTATACCTGCCCACCGTAACTTCAGTCTCTCCCATGTCTTCATAGATGGTTACTATTTCTTTATTGCCATCTTTTTGCTTGATTTCTACAACTGTTAGCTCACCATTTTGGGAGGATTTGGGCAAGTCGAGCTCCTTGATTATCTGGTTGATGTCCATGTTTTTTAACCTTTCAAAATCATCAGGGTTATCAATTACAAAAACCATTTTACCAGATTGGCCAAATTCAACAATGATGCTATCATTTAGTGGTTTGTCATCTGGCATTATCGGATCAGCGAAAGCCATCTGTACAAGTGCCATAAATATTATGGCTATTAAATACTTTTTCATATTTTTAAATATCTAGTTAGTTAGTTTTTTCTTTTTATCGCGTTTTGTTGTAAGAGAAGCGAAGAGATTGTTCTTGGCGTCTTGTAAGCCTCCAAATCCTTCATCCACTTTGGTAAAAAAGCCACCTATTTTATTTTCAAGCCCTTCTACTAGTTTTTCTTTTTCTGGTTGGATGGCATATCCATTGGATACTATCTTTACTTTATAATCATTAGGGGGATTCTTCTTTACTTCTTCCACCAAAGCAATGGCTGGATGAAAAGCATGCTGATTGATAATAGGTACTGTTAACCTGTCTCTTTTGGGAGCATCAACCTCTTCTAAAATCTTAGGAAATTGCTCCCGGGTACGTTTAATCGTAGGTTTTTCCTTCTTTACTACAGTGAAAATTTCTGCTTTTTCCTCTTTTTTGGTAAGGTCACTATTGGGTGCCTTTATTTCGAGGGCACCCGCACGTGTTTTTGCTTCTGTTGTTTTATCGATTGTTTTTTCTTTCTCAATGATTTTTTGTATTGGAGATATGCTAAAAGGTGTTTTTTCAATAAATTCAGTGTCACTGACTGATACAGATGCGATATTTTTCAACGTTTGATCGTCAGGTTGGTACATTAGCCAAAATGAAATTAAAACTACAGCTGCAGCCGCTACCCATTTCCACCAAATGAGAATCACCACCTTTTTTTTATTATCCAATCGACTGGATAATTTTTCCCAAACCTCTGGTTCAGGAGTGGCAGCGTGATTGGCTAAGGTGCTTTTAAAAAATTTGTCCAAGTTATTTATATTATCTTCCATTGCTTTTTATTTTAAAGGAACTGGGGGCAATTTGCTTTTGTAGAAGTGACCTGGCTCTGCTTAGTTGAGACTTAGAGGTGTTTTCTGCAATGCCTAATAATTCGCTAATTTCTTTATGTGAATAGCCTTCTATAGCGTAAAGATTGAAAACTGTCCTATAACCAACAGGAAGGGAAGCAACTAGCTTTAACAACTCTTCGGCTTCTATATTGCCAAAAACTAGATTTGGGGAAGTAATATGATCTTGATCTTCCCAATCTACTTCCATCAGCAACTTCTTGTTTTTTCTAAGGGTTAGCAAAGCTTGTGTTACCATAATTCTTTTCATCCATCCTTCAAAACTACCCTCATGCCTATAAGTATTTAAATTTTGAAAGATTTTCATAAACCCCTCTACCAAAACATCCTGAGCCAGGTCATGGTCCTTAATATAGCGCAAACAAATGCTTAGAAATTTTCCAGAAAACTGATCATACAATATCCTCTGGCTTTTTCTGTCTCCTTCAAGGCAACCTCTGATCAGTTCGATCTCTTTTTCTGTAAAGTTTTCTTTGGTTGACATTTTCTTAGCTTTCAATAAGGAAGATACCTCTGAGTCAAAAAAGGTTGCTTGTCAAAGGTAAAAAAATTAACAAATTTAAACTTCAGTCATTTAAAAAATTGACATTCAATTAATTGCAATTTAAAAAGAAGCTTTGTAATTAATGATTATTTCAACTTGGCTCCATTCGTTTTCTTCCACATTTACTGGATGAATGTAACTGTCAAGGTCAAAAATGCTAGCGAAATACCCATTTTCTTCTACAGTAAAAATAGAGTATTTGCCAGGCGGAAGTTTCACCGAAAATTCACCCTCATTATTAGTTTCCACTGAGGCTACGAGAGGAGTCTCAATATTCCCAAAAAGGTAATCACCTAAACTGGCTTCATTAATGTGCGTGAGTTTATGGATTTGGACCGTTCGTTTGACAGGCTTCTTAGCCGCTGGAGAAACCGATGTTGTTGTTTCACCTGCTGCCTGAGGCATTTGATTTCCCTCTACCCAAAATATTTGGCCTTTTATTCCCTGGGTACTTAATTTATTTGTTTTACAGGATGTGAATAAAAAAAATGCCAGTATACACAGGTATATTAAATTCGGAAATTTATTCATCTGGATTTTATTAAGGTTAGTTTACCATTATACAAATGGAAACCCAATCGCTAAATACCTGAAAACAAAACAAAGGATTCCAGGTATTCTGGACTTATGGTGTTCCAATCAAACTTTTCTTTCAAAATTCCGGCCAATTCTTCACGGGCTTTGGGCTCACCATGTATTAAAAAGGTAAATTTTGGTTTTGTAATGAAATGGGTCGTTAATTTGGGAAAACTTTTTCCGCATCTTCTCGAGTGAATAAAGGCTGAGGATCTTTATGCTTGGAATAACCCTTTTTTCTGGCAAACCTGGCTTCTTCTTCCTGTAATTTACCTGCATCCAATAATAAGATTTTTACCAATTCAAGCAGACAAATTTCTATTTTTCCATAAAATAACTATTGTTATAAATGGCCCGAGAGAGACTGTCTACCGGTGATTGCTTATGGTCATTGATACAGTTTAAGCAGAGTAGTCCGTTTTCATTAAAAACCCAATAGTTTCGGCTGTTTATGTCCCTGCTTTTGTAACCATCCTGGCCAAACGTGTACTTTATTATGGAAAGTAATTTTCGGTCAATGACAAAAACCTTGTTTTGAGGAATGAACAAGGTTTGATCCAAATGCTGCATTCTAAATCTAGCAGAATCAGGAAAAGTAAGGGTTTTATCAAAAACCAGTACACTATCTGTTAGCTGTAGTTCATAAGCCACTTTGGTAGCATTTTCAATGGCATCCTTTCTATTTGAACCTTTGGAAATAAATTTCTGAGTGACAATCATTTCATTCTTTTCATGCCCTTTTAATTGAAGTTTTACAAGGCCGAGTTCGCCATCATCCATTCCATTTCTTTCAGCAGTTAATACTAGAATACCCTCTGGAGTACCCATGGTCTGCTCCACAGTGAAGCTTCCTTCGGATTTAAACTGGCCTATTATTTTTGGTGCTTGAAAAGCCCCAGCTAGAATACACATTATCCAAATACCAAAAATCACCAAGCCAAACCTACCATCAATCAGGTTCCTTTTGATCAAAACACTTATTCCCAGTAGCACCATTACCATACTAGGAATAAACCCAATTACGGATAAAGCTATTGCCAACCATACGGGGAGTAGTTCGGCAATAGTATTGATCGGAAAACCCTCGAACATACTTGACCAATCGTTGTTTGAAAGCAGCTCAGTATAAAGTCCTAAAAAGGCTAGAGGAAAGATAAGGAGTACCATTCCCACTGTAAAAATAATAAGTCCGAAAAGAACCCTTATAACAGCCAATAAAAAGGTGCCAAATGGCCCAAGGGCTTTGCCCAAGGCGTTTATCAAGCTACCGAGAAAACGAAAGGGAGCGAGCAATAGTTTTTTTGAAGTGGATTCTTCTTTTGCGTTTTCAGTGGATAAGTTTTGCTGAATGGTGGTTTCAATATTACTCAATGTTATCGCTCCCCCTTTCATTTCAATTCTTTCTGTGATGGATTTGGCCATAGGCGTGATAATCCAAAGAATAAAGTAAAGAACGAACCCTGAACCACCTGCAAAGATTAAACCGAAAAATGCAAGACGTACCCATATTACATCGATGTCGAAATAGGCAGATAGGCCGCTACCAACACCTCCCAGTACCCTGTCATCAGGATTTCTGTACAGCTTCTTTATGTTTTTGTCTTCTGGTTTATCATAGGAAACAGGAAGTATGATCCATAGTAAGATATAGGCTATTACCGTCCACCAACCAATCGCGGTATCTATTTCGAACCCTTCTGAAATAAAAGGTAGCCGAAGTCCATTAAAATGTAACCCTCCGCTAAATAGCAGCAGTATGGTGATGAGTCTTGTCCATAATGGATCGATAGAGAAGTAGTTAGCAAATCCTGCGCATACCCCACCCAGAATCTTGCCATTGACAAGTCGAGTTAGTTTTTTATACCCCTTGCCCGAATTTTGATCCGGTGGGGTTACATATTTATAAAAATCATTGCCCGATTCATCAGCTTGTTGTTCTTCTTCATCCATGCCTTGTTCAATAGCTTTGAAATCTGCTATTGTACCCATTTTTTGGATAAGATTTGTAACGTTATCCGCTGTGATAACCTGTTTGTTGTTTTTTAAGTTACTGAGAAAAATTTCTGCGATCCTGTTTTCGATATCAGTAATTATTTCTTGATTGCCCTCATAATGAGAAAAATGTTGGTTGATTGCATCTAGATAATTCTTTAATGCAGTATATCCATCCTCTTCAATATGGAAAAGAATGCCACTGATATTTATGCTGATTGTCTTTTTCATGATTTAAATGACTAAGGTCAAGAAAATAAATTATAATAGTTGGATTGCACCTACCCGTTTTTAGCTTTCGATATAATTTGATTGACGGATGAATCCAGATTTTCCCATGTTTTTTGAAGATCATTTAAAAAATCCAGCCCTTGGGGCGTAATGGAATAATATTTTCGTGGCGGGCCTAAATCAGATTCTACCCACTTGTATGAGGCCAGATTGGTGTTTTTAAGCCGGCTCAAAAGGGGATATAATGTACCTTCTACAATTATCATTTGAGCAGCTTGCAGCTCCTCTATCAAATCAGTGGCATAGACTTCTCCCCGAGAGATGATATGTAAAATGCAGAATTCCAATATCCCTTTCCGCATCTGGGTTTGGGTGTTTGAAGCTTTCATGTTTCTTTATTAAGAGAAATATTTTTGATTAATGTCACTTTTTTTGATGATTGTTAATTCCAATTAGAAAAATAATACCAACTTTTTACCGACTAGTGGGTTATACTAAATCCCATGGTATACAAAGGTCTTTCCGGACCCTGGAATTGTGTCAAAATGCGTTATTTTTTGTTTTAAAAGCAGATTACAGTAGCATTAATTAAGTGGATAATTATTTCCTTTTTTTTCGATTTCAAAAGAACCGTCTTAAATACCGTCTTGTTTGTGATGGCTTCGTACAGTTTATTGTTCACAATTGAACAATCCCGAACAAAACCTTCAATAATTTTTCAATTTCAAAATATTTACAATGGTTTTTTCTTTTTACTTTGCGAAAGAATTATTATTTAAACTCATGTTTAGTAGGGCAAATTTTTGTGTGTTGGTGGGGATTTTGCTGTCTGGAGCTGTTGGAGCCCAGGGAATTGCTCCCAAATATTCCAACGAATTCATGAACATTGGAATTGGGGCCAGGGCCTTAGGAATGGCCGGTGCCCAGGTGTCTGCAGTGAACGATGTTACTGCTGCTTATTGGAATCCTGCCGGCTTGTTGGGCATCAAGCATGAACACGAATTTTCATTGATGCATGCAGAATATTTTGCAGGAATTGCAAAATTTGATTTTGCCGGTTACTCCACAAATATCCAGGAAGATAACCAGATAGCTGTTTCCTTGATTAGGTTTGGTGTAGATGATATTCCTGACACAAGGTTTTTATACGATGCCAATGGGGCATTGAATTATGATAATATACAATTTTTTAATGCGGCTGATTATGCTTTGGTTCTTTCCTTTGCAAGAGACATAAGCGATTATTTTAAGATGGGGGTTAATGCCAAAGTGATTCACCGTAATGTGGGTAAATTTGCTAAGGCCTGGGGGTTTGGTTTAGATTTTGGCGCCATTTATATGGAGAATGGTTGGCGAATTGGTTTGATGGCCAGAGACATCACTACCACCTTTAATGCATGGTCTCATAATGCCGAATTGGTGAGGGATATATATGCTCAGACACAAAATGAAATCCCTATCAATAGTATTGAACTAACCCTGCCTAGAGCTACTTTAAGCCTGTCTCGGAATTTTGAACTTACTGAGGAGATTGACTTATTGGCTGTTTTGGATTTGGATCTTACTTTTGATGGACAAAGGAATACATTGTACGGTAGCGATCTGTTTAATTTGTCCCCTAAGTTTGGCATGGAGTTGGGTTACCGACAATCCGCCTTTTTCAGAGTGGGCGTGGGAAATATACAGTCCCTAAGGGATTTTGATGGCTCTAAATATACATCAGTCCAACCTGGATTCGGTTTAGGATTCAGGGTTAGTGAGGCAGTTTTGGTGGACTATGCACTTACCGATATCGGTAGTATTTCAGAAACACCTTATTCTCATGTTTTTAGTGTGAAAGTTTCTCTTAATCCATTAAAGTCTGGTTTTAGGTTGTATGATGGCTTGTAGAAAAAACAAAACCAAGACGTTGCGCACTGCTTTATTGGTGGCAGGAATGCTTGTTCATTTTTTTGTGCATGGCCAGTCTAGTCAATGGTTGAATTTTGATCGTGACTATTATAAAATTCCCACTTACTCTGATGGTGTTTACAGGTTGAGCTATACGACGCTTTCAGCATCAGGGGTTTCAATGAATGGTTTGGACCCTCGAGAAATTAAAGTTTTTCATAGGGGTGAGGAAGTAGCAGTGTACGTTAGTGGTCAACAGGATGGCTCATTTGATCAGAATGACTATTTAGAATTTATTGGCAAAAGGAATGACGGAACCCTGGATAAATTATTGTACGAGGATGAATCCTGGATGACAAATCCTCATTATAACACACATAACGATACCACGGCTTACTTTCTCACTATTTCCCCTGAAACATCGGGAAAACGCATGGCTTCACCATCATCAGGTGAAGGACTGGATCCTGTTAGCGATTATCAGTTAGAGGCACTGCAGCATTTTTCAGAGCAATATACTTTGGGAAGAGAGTATTTCCCAGGTGTTCGATTGTCTAAATATGACCAGGGACAGGGTTGGACTTCATCAATAATTTCCAGAGGACGAAGTAGAACTTTAATATTTGATGGGCTGGGACAAGTAGTGAGTGGAATTGTACCACCGGAGCTATCCCTTAGCTTGGTAGGTAGATCAAAGAGCTCTCATAAGGTCTCTGTTTCCATAGGCCCTACGGCCAACAGCTTGAGAGATATGGGGCAATTTACATTCGAAGATTATGAAAACCTGGTTGTGAATGAACCAATTCAGGTGACCGATTTTTCTTCTGAAGGTGATTTTTTCATTAGAGTAACTGCTATGGGAGTAGACAATGGTCTGGATAACGTTTCCATCAATTATGCCCAAATAAATTATAGTTCAATAGGTGTTTCGGGGGATTTTGATGCTAAAACATTCGAATTTAATAAAAGCAATAAAGAATTAGTTATTAAAGAGGTGAATGAGGATTATAATGCATACAATGTTACAGATATTAATAATCCCGTAAGGTTAGAAATTAAAAAGTCAGGCAATGAATTATATATTCCAACCGCAGTTGGACCAAGTGAAGTGTTTGTACAAAACCAGAAAAATGTAATCGAGTTAAATGTTTTAGAGAAGGTAAGGTTTAGAGATTTGCTTAATCAGCAAGCGAACTTTATTATTATTTCACATGAATTGTTAAGGAAACCTGCGGACAACTATGGTGACCCGGTAGGTGCTTATGCCGCCTATAGAGCTACTCCATTAGGAGGAGGTTTTGATACCCTTACTGTCAATGTTCAGGATTTGTATGACCAATTCTCCTTTGGGGAAAAGTCTCCGCTAGGAATCCGACGCTTTATAGAGCTTTATCAAAAACGATACGTGCCGGAAAATATCCTGTTAATTGGGAGGGCCTATGGGATGATTAATTCGCGAAGATTCTCTGGAACCACGTATTTTTATAGAAATAATCCAGCCATTTTTAGTTTTCAAGAGTTGGTCCCCACCTTTGGATATCCTTATTCTGACAATCGTTTTGTGATAGGTTTCGATCCCTCCAAACCACTGGAGAGAAAAATAAGTGTTGGCCGTATACCCGCTAGGACACCCAATGATGTTGGAGCCTATTTGGATAAAATTAAGGAAAAGGATGCACTAGGAGTGTCTGAGTCCTGGCAAAAAAACTTGATGCACCTTAGTGGTGGTAGGTCAGCTTTTGAGCTGGAAAGGTTTTATAATTTCCTTAATGGTTTCAAAGTGGTTGCCGAGGATGTTTATTTAGGAGGTAATGTGGAGACTATTAGGAAAAGGTCAAATGCTACCACAGAATTGATTAATATTTCAGATGAGGTTAATGATGGGATCAGTCTTGTTACTTTTTTCGGTCATGCAGCTCCTTCTACCACTGATATCGACATTGGTTTTGTAAGTGTCAATGAGATGGGCTATAGAAATAAAGGTAAATATCCTGTTTTGCTTCTAAATGGTTGCGATGCAGGCAATGCTTTTGGCGATGCCTATACCTTTGGCGAGGATTGGATCATTACGCCTGAACGCGGAGCATCTAATTTCTTGGCCCATGCAGATATAGGTATAGATGTTTATTTGAGAAGGTATAGCGAATCATTTTACACTACTGCATTTGCAGATTCCAGCATGATTTATCAGAATTTAGGTAAAGTTAAGCTTAAATCAGAAAAATTATTTTATTCAAGGTATGGCGCGTCAGAAGTTAACCAATCCCATGCTAACCAGATTATCATGTTGGGAGATCCGGCGGCTAGAATTTTCCCCGCAAATAAAGCAGACTATGCCATTTATTCTGACGAAGTAGAATTGAGTGGCGTCAATGATCAAGCACTGAATTCTCTCTCTGATACATTGGAATTAACCATTCCGATCAGAAACCTAGGGATCGTTGATCTTGGTGAAGTGGATATTGATATCAGACGTCAATTGCCCGATGGAACGGTGATAACCCTACCAGTAAGTCCTTTGGAACCGATATTTAGACTGGATACTTTGATCCTTGGAATACCTAACACTGGTATTAATTCATTTGGTGACAACGTGTTCATTATTACGGTGAATAAAAGTCGTCAGATTGATGAAATGACCTATGCCAACAACGCTGTTTCGGTATCGTTCTTTGTGCCATTAAGTGGGACCTTAAACTTATTTCCTCTTGACTTTGGCATTGTAAATGAAACGAATTTAGAATTAATTGCTCAAATACCAGGACTGGCTACCGAACAAAGAAATCTAATAATTCAAATAGATACTGCTTCGGACTTTTCAAGCCCCAAAAGACAAGAAGTGAGGGTAACCACAAATAACTTGGCCAGATGGAAGGTGAATTTATTCGAGGGGATACCTAAAGTGGATTCACTTACTTATTATTGGCGCACAAAGTTTTCAGCGCCCCGAGAAGGAGAAGATGTTTCGTGGAGAGGAAGTAGTTTTTCCTTCATAGAAGAAGGACCCGAAGGGTGGACACAAAGGAAGTTGCCACAGTTTTTGGAAAATCAGCTTTCAAGTGTAAATATTTCTCTATCAGATCAGAATTGGCAGTTTCAAGATACAGCCTTAAATATCGATATTTTTACTTTTGGGTCAGAAAATGAGGGTTACCGGGTAGAAAACACCCAGATAATGCTCGATGGTGTCGCCTATATATTGGATACGTTTAATCGTTTCTGCAGGGAGGGTACGCTGGGATTAATGGCTTTTGATCACCAAACATTGGAACCATACTTACCTGTTCCATTAATTACCGTAGATGTTTTAGATTCTCGATCTTGTGGAAGAGTACCACAGGTTATCCAAAGCATCTCTAATTTGAACATTACAGGCGAGGGAAGAACAATGCTTCTTGATTTTGTAGACGGTATGAAAAAGGACGATTACGTCGTTATCTTTTCTGTTGGAAAAGTAACTTTTTCAGATTGGCCTGATGAAGCTTATTTAAAACTTAAGGAGTTAGGAGCAAATGAAGCTACTTTGAGGAACTTAGAAACTGGCGATCCTTATATACTTTTTGGAAGAAAAGGGATGAAGGCAGGAGAGGCTATTGAGGTTGTTCCGACTATTGATGGAGAGGTTTCTCGCAATTCTCAGGTTATTTCATTTGAGACAGATATTCAAGGGTATTTTCCTTCGGGTAGTATTTTATCACCAAAAGTGGGCCCAGCGTCAGATTGGGTAAGCTTCTTTAATGAAGTGAGGAGGAAAGACTTGTTTCAACCAACGCATAGTTCTATGGATGTTGTTGGTGTGACTCCTGATGGGGGGGAAGTGCCTTTGCTACAAGATATAGATGTCGAAACAGTGGATCTTACGAGCTTTGATGCCAAAAGCTATCCTTTCCTTAGATTACGGTATTCCTTGGAAGACTTACCGGACAACGATTTACCTCAGTTGGCCAAATGGCAGGTTGCCTATACAGGTGTGCCAGAAGGTGTGTTGATCCTAAAAGACCAACGCAAAGAGGTGGTTTTAAATGAAGGCGAGCAGGATCAGTTAGCATTTGAATTTATCAATATCTCTAAACATGATTTCTTTGATTCCATACAGGTAGATTACTCTTTTCATAATATTGATCAGCGAAAGATAACCCAAGAGACGACTAAAATACCTGCGGTTAAAGCTGGGGAATCATCGGTTTTCACAATTGATTTTGACTCTAAAGGTAAGTCTGGTGACAATTCATTGAACGTATTTGTCAACCCTAGAATATTAACAGAACAAATTTACAGGAATAATGTAATGGATTTGCCTAGATACTTTCAGGTGAATGGAGACGATTTAAATCCTGTTTTGGACGTGAACTTTGATGGGAAATATATAATGAATGGAGATATTGTTTCTCCAACAGTGATCATTTCAGCGAAAATAAAAGATGAAAACAAAATAGCCTTGAAACAGGATACTCTGGGAATGGAATTAATGCTTCGAAAACCTTGCGAAGGGTGCAATTTTGAGAAAATAAGTTTTAGTAATTCCAGAGTTAAATGGTTTGAAGCAACAGAAAACGCAGATTTTACAATAGAATTTCAGCCTGGACCATTAGAGGATGGCATATACACTTTAAAAATTAATGCCAGTGATGGGGCTGGTAACAAAGCGGGCACAGTGCCATATGAGGTTAGTTTCGAAGTGATCAATGAGAGTCAGATCACTAATTTTTACCCCTATCCAAATCCTTTTAGTAGTAGTGTGAGATTCGTGTTTACCCTTACTGGAGCAGAGGTTCCTGATGAAATTAAAATTCAAATTATGACCATAACGGGTAAAGTGGTGAAAGAAATATTTCAGGATGAACTTGGCCCGATTACTATTGGTAATAATATTACGGATTATGCATGGAATGGAAAAGATGAATTTGGAGATCAATTGGCCAATGGCGTCTATATTTATAGGGTTTTGGTCAGGAAAAATGGCCAATTTATGGAACATAGGAACACATCTGCGGATAAAGCTTTTAAGAAAGGCTATGGTAAAATGTACTTACTTCGCTGATTTATCCAGATAAAAAATTACCATATTGTTTTCCGTAATCGAGCTGATTTGAGGAGTATTGTTAAGTTTTGTGCTAAGGCTGCTTGGATGAAAAAGAACGATAATTGCTGAACCATTTAAAAGTGACGCCATACTTTTTTGATGCTCTATTTCCATTTCAGTTTCGTTTAGAGGATAATTCTTCCCCTCAATAAATCGATTTTTGGGTGCTATTTGCCAGACCTTTTTGGTTGAAAAAGAAAGCATGACTTTTTCAGGAGCATCGGTGAAAATCTTTTGTTGCTGTATTTCCAAAATCGCCTCAATTGATTCCTTTTCCTTACTTTTATCAAAATATTTGGCTGTAAATAGTGAAGCCACATCGGTTCTTTGCCAAATAATGTAATGGCCTGTTAATGTGTGAGCAGTAATAAGAAAGGCAATGATGACAATTGCATTTCTTTTATGGTTTTGTATCAGGTAAATCCAAAGTGCCAATGAAAGTACAAGAAGATGAGGGAATAAGGTTCTAAAGTTAATTTCTTTGTAGCCAATCCATTGCTGAAAACTTAAAAAAAACATACTATAAATAAGACTGATTAATAAGAGTTTGTAAATGGGCTTGTCATAGCCTTTGCGAAACCTCATTAAACAATATAACAGTAAAACAATGCTAAAGCATCCAAGTAAAAATGCGACTGGCATAGGTAAATGTTGGGTCACAAGATCTGAAAGAAGCATACCAAGACTCACCTGAAACCAGGAAGAAAGATTTTCATAAAGAAGAACCGCTGGGGATACTGGGTTGGTTTGATGAAGCACTTGATTTGCCAGGTGTAGATCTAATATATTTTCCGGGAGCATCCATCTGTAGGTGAGCCAAGAAAAAATCGTCGCCACAATGACATAAATCCACTGCTTTTCTTTGCTTATCAATACCCATAAGATTAACAGTGGAATTAAGAACAATGTGTTCAGTTTAACCCAAACCATCAGTGCAGAAAGGCAGCAGATTAAAATAAAGTACCTTTTGCTTCTCTCTTTCTCCCAAATAAAAAGATATATCCAGAGCAAAAACAAAACATAAAAATGGCTGTCAGCATGCGCTCTTCCCAAAATTCTAAAAGACCACCAGGAGAGGATGCTGATTCCGAAGGCAAGTAAATAACTTATCTTGTTTTGTTTGAATTTATTGGAGATTTTGATGATTAGGTAAAATGCCAATAAAAACATTAAGATTCCGGATACCATTATTCTGTCAAAAATAGACATGAGTGAAAATGGAAATACCGAAAGGATAAAGGCATAAAACGGTGACAAGGTTGTCAAACCAGAATCCTTCCTTTGGATCATATTAAAGTATCCAATGGTATCGGGAGTTATATAAGGCCCATATTTCCAAAAGTCAAGAATAGTACCGGTGAGGATAGCCAAAAAAAGTAGGGCTAAAGGGTAAAGCGTGCTTTCCGATAGTTGTTTTGTTTTCGTATTCGGATCTATTTCACACATGATTTACTTTTTGAAAAAATGAGATTTTGTGAAATTCTGGTAGGAACATCAATTTTATTTAATACCTATCATGATGTAGAAGAAAATGGCAACGTTTGACCGACTTTTAGTTGTTTAAATACGCAATTTAAAGTTCATTGAACGTTTCACCCTAAAGTTATAAATATTAATTGAGCGCATAAAAAAATGAAGATTTTAAATTTAATTACGACAATGCAAAATTTTATAATAGATAAGATAGGCCATTACGAATTCTATTGCATGATCGGGCTTGAAGTCAATAATCGAAAGCTTTGATTATTTGTTCTTGGATTTTACGTGTTATCATTTATTTTCAATTCAGTTTCAAGGTATTTTGCTTTTTTGTGTAGCATTACTCTCCATGAATTGGTTCTGTTCCTATTTTATCCTACTATTTGCCATATATTTTTGTAGTTTTAGGAGGCCTTGTCAGGGCATAAACACTTTTCTACAATGTAATACAAAACGCCCCATCAATTAAGAGAAAAATAATGGAAAATAATAGAAGAAATGTACTCAAAACATTGGGATTGAGTTCTTTGGCTACAATCCATCCTGTTTCAACCTTCGCTGCACCTAAAAAAAAAGGTAAATTCACTTTTTGTTTAAATACTAGCACTATTAGAGGGCAGGACCCTGGGTTGGCCAAGTATATAGAAATAGCTGCAGAAGCTGGGTATGACGGAATTGAAATCTGGATTCAGGATTTAAAAAAGTTTCTTGCTGAGGGAAATAGCACCACCGCTTTGTCTTCCATGATCAAGGATAGTGGACTAAAGGTTGAAAATGCCATTGGCTTTGCTCCATGGATGGTTGCAGATAAAGAGAAAAGCAGGCAAGGTTTTCTGCAAATGGAAGAAGAAATGAATTTGCTGGCCGCCATCGGATGTCATAGGGTCGCCGCACCCGGTATTGGAGCTGAAGCTCCTGTGGATTTGGTTGTAGCAGGAGAAAGGTTTAAGGATTTATTGGATTTGGGCCGAAAAACAGGAGTGATGCCTCAGTTGGAGTTTTGGGGGGCATTTAAACCTTTCTATCATTTAGGGCAAATACTAATGGTAGCAGCAGTGGCCAATGATCCGGATGCACGCTTGCTGCCGGATATTTATCACCTGTTCAGAGGAGGTTCGGGATTTAATGGGTTAAAATTAATAAATGGCAATGCCATAGAGATTTTTCATATGAATGATTTCCAAGGGAACATACCTAGGGAAGAACAAGAAGACAAAGACCGGGTTTACCCAGGTGATGGTATTGGCCCATTGATTCAGGTGATTAAAGACCTTCGGGATATGGGAGGGGATAAAGTACTTTCACTAGAACTTTTTAACCGGGAATATTGGAAGGAAGATCCACTTCATGTAGCCAAAACTGGTCTAGCCAAAATGAAGGCCATTGTAAAAGCAGCCTCTTAAAATAGTGGAGCGGTTTATAATAAAAAATGCAACTTAATTATTAAGCTGCATTTTTTATTTACTGATTAAAATGTGGTACAATCAAATTTTCTAAAGATTAATTGCCCCCAGTAGATCTTCTGGATCTTGTAGTGGTAGTACTTCGCGATCTACTTTGAGTACTTTTTGGAGTACTCCTGGTCTGAGAACGACTGCTACTATTTGAGTTGACCTTTGAATTGGATCTCTGAGGAGTTCTTTGAACGCTAGTATTCTTCCTCGTTGTAGGAGCCACTTTTCTTGTGTTCGAATTACTTCGGGAAGGGGTGCTTTTTCTAACCTGCCTTTGAGCAGGGGCACTTTGTCTTGTTTCCCTTTGCTGAGTAACTTCCCCACTTTTTCTCTGAGAAGGTGATGGACTAGGCCTTCTGTTTTGTTGATAATTTGGGGTAACGCTACGTGAGTTATTGCTTGACGGTGCAGTCGCAGGTCTTCTCTGATTAACGCTATTATTTGGAGAAGCATTACTATCTCTACTTCTAGAATTGGTATTGCCTATGTTACTATTTGACCTTGTATTATTTGAAGGCGAAACCCTATTCTGTTGCGAATTGCTCCTTTCTGTATTTGAATACACAGCACTTCTCCCTGACCGTGTTGCTGGCGTGTTGCCATTTCTGAGGGGCTCAGACCGCGCGTTCGAACTTCTCGTGGTAGCGCCAGTTGATGACCTACCATTAGCGGGGGTAGCCACTGTAGATCGGGCATTGCCATATTCTTTAGCGCTCAAATATCTATTGGGTCTAGAACTTGCCTCATTTCTTGAGGAGGATCTTGTAGAAACTTGAGGTCTGTAAAGATTAATACTATTGTTACTTACAGACGTTCTTCCTGGCCTTCTGCCTTGTTTCACCTCAAAAACCGGAACATTACGTCTTGTAACCTGTTGCAATTCTGAACGACTAGGGCCAGAAATGTACCTGTTATTGTTTTGAACATAAGTATTATTAATTATTGTGGTCTGGTTATAAATTACATTCACATTTCTTCCATGCATGTAATATCTGTTAATCCTTCTACTCAATAGCCTGCGCCTTGGGACAAAAACCCAATGGGAGTGATCATAATAGCCAGAAGAGCTGTAGAAATAGGTTTGAGGTCCAAGTGGCATCCAACCATAATAGCCTCTACCTGATCTCCAATTGACCCAAGCAGGACCCCAATTGTAGCCTGGAATCCATGCCCAACCGTAAAAATCACTGAAAAACCATCTTCCGTAATGAAAAGGGGCCCATCCCCAATCATATTGAGATACCCAAGTGTTTCCATAATTTGACATTACCCAATGTCCATTTGATCTATAAGGTTGAAAAGACTGATCTACATAAGGAGCCCAAATAAATCCATAATTTGGGTCCTCTATCCAATCCCCATAAGGACTTAATTCATCATAGAAAACCTGAAATGAAACAGATATAGGTAAAGCATTCACATTTTGCTTACTGCCTATAAAGAACAATAGTAAACCTAAGGTTAGGAATTTTAATGAAGCTGAAAATGGTGTCCGGTTACTTTTTGAATTTTTCATGGCACATCATTATTGGTGATAGTAGTTATAACGACAATAAGTGTTCCAAGTTTCAGCGTAAATAAATGGGAGAAATAATTTACTCTTAAAAAATGTTAATTAAATTTAAAAGTCAGAAATTCAAACAAATGTAAAAGATTATATCGAATATTGGAATTTAACGAACCTTGATTGCATCGATTTTTTTTGCAATCTCTTCAGCTTCTGCCATCAAGCTGTCTGAAAGTGTACGGTTTTGGTGGGAAGCTTTGTGCGCTTTTTCAAGGCAGGATTTATATTGCTCTTGAAGTTTTTCGAGTTCTGATTTCTTTTTAAATAAGCCAAACATATTTTTTTATTTAGTTAACCTCATAAATACCAATTTGTTTTTTATTCAATTGAAATCTTGAAATAAATCACTTTCTTCAGGTGCTTCATCTGCCAGTACATCATCATTTTCAAATTTCAATATATCCTCCAGGTTTCCTGATCGAGTGTAATATTTCCAAGAGCCTTCTTTTTTACCATCTTCCATTTTTCCTTCAGAGGCCAGCCTTCCATTGTCATGGTAATATTTCCAGATTCCTTCAGGTTTCCCGGACTGATAATGGCCTTCTGATTCCTTCACGCCATTGACATAATAGGTGATTCTGGTGCCATTTCCATCCTTAAGCGTGCCGGCATTTAATGTTTTTGTTCCGTCAAAATTATTGTATGTGCTGACATTTAAGAGTCTACCAAAATCCCAAGTTTCTTCTTGAGTAAGCTGTTTGTTGTCGTAAAAAAGTCCCCACATACCTTCTTCTTGACCAAGCAAATAACTCCCCACTGTTTTTAATTGACCTCCATCATAATAATAAAACCATTGCCCATGTTCATTTCCCAGTTGATAACTACCTTCAGCCACCAATATCCCGATTTTATTAAAATATTTCCAAAGGCCAGATTTCAAGTCATTCTTATATTCCCCTAGTGAATAAAGGTTGCCTTCTGGATAATAACTTTTCCAGATGCCAGACCTAAAGCCGTTTTCGTATTGACCTCTCACAGAAGGTTTTCCACTGACATGGTTTTCAATGTATGCTCCTACTGGGACACCCAAATCATAAACTACTTGTTTAGAAACAGATTTATTTGTAAAAAATTCTTCCCATTTTCCAACTGGGATATCGTTTTCGTAACGCTCTATCCTTGCCATTCTTCTGTTTTCGTAATAATAATTCCACGTGCCAGTTTTATGACCTGATTCATCATAGAATTTTTCCGATTCCATAATATTAGTATCTGGAAAATAACTTGTCCATTTCCCTACTCTTCTACCAGAATTATATTCCCCAGATTCTTGAATACGTCCTGAAGGAGAGAATCGTTTAAATTCCCCGTCTGGCTGATTTTCTAAATAATTGGCAGCTACGACTAATTCCCCCAAGGGATCATATTCTTTATAGGAGCCTACTTTTAGACCTTCTTTATAATGTATTTCTACAGCAGTCTCTCCATTTTCAAAGTAAAAAATCCATTTACCGGATTTTTTACCATTCATATAATCTCCCTCTGTTTTAATTTGTTTTGGATTGGCATATCCTGAATTTCTTTGATTGCCGTAGTATTCTTTATAAGGACCTACCAGAACACTGTCTTGATAAACAGCGTTTTTGATTAGAGTTCCACCCAGATCATATTCTAAGAATGAGCCATTTCTTTTGTTTTCTTTATAATCAGCAACAATATGCTTTTGTTTGTTAGAGTAAAAAATGACCCATTGCCCATCCTTTAATCCGTTCTTAAAATTGCCCTGCTGGATCAAACTATTGGTTTTAGGGTTGATAAACTTCCATAACCCATCCATTTTGTTGTTGAGCATTACCCCATTGCCCATTAAGCTGGAGTCATTATTGTATAGGTTCATCACTTGGCCTTGTCCAAAAGAAGAAGACACATAAAAAATCATCAAAAGACAGGAAAATGTATATTTCATGATTATTTTATCAATTTTATAAAGTCATACGGAATGCACACAATCTTGGTTCCAATTTACATTATATAGTTAAAAAATTATATTTAGTTAGGTAAAAGTTTAATAATTTATCTATTTTTTTCCCTTACCTACGGTATTAACCAATAAACTAATTGTTCTTTGCATCCATCCATACCAAAATATCCTCAATTTCTTTCCCTAACAGGTTTTCCAAAGATAACTTGTCCTTTAGAGGAACTTGTTTAATTATTTGAAAAGGAATGCTGCTTATCAGGTGATCAGTTAACTGCTTCAGCTCAATGTTCTCGGTATTCACAATTTCTTTATCATCTATGATCTCCTTGTAAGCCCACAGTTTTGTTTTGGATAGATCATAGGAGCTATTTTTTATCCATTGCAGCAAGTGATCTTTAGCTTGGAGCCTTGGGTGATCTGATCCCAAATAAATAAGCAAATAGGCTCCTCGTCCCCACCAATGTAAAACCCTAATGTTAAAACCATTTTTAATATCAAAATTGCGAACAATATCCAGAACCTGATACGGGCAATGCTGTAATTCATTGCCTTGGCTAATTTTTATTCCTTTATGGTTTTTGTGAATACGATCAAGTTTATCATGAGAAATCCCATTGCCTACCAAAGATAAAATTGCGACGAATTCTTTTTTGGCTTGGCTTATGTTTTGGAATAATTCCTTGTCTTGAGTAAGTTTTAATAGTTGGGTAAATGGGGCTGTATTTTTATTGTTCGTTACCACCTGATAAGGGCAGAGGCCCATGAAAATCCACTACCAAAAGCTGCCAGACAAACAAGGTCTCCTATTTTGATTTTCTTTTGCTGAATCGATTCGCTTATGGCAATTGGGATTGTTGCGGCAGTAGTATTCCCATAATACATTATATTGTTAAAGACTTGGTCGTCGCTAAGCCCCATTTTATTTTGGACATATTGACTTATCCTGAGGTTAGCCTGGTGAGGAATAAGTAGATCAATGTCCTTGCTTTCAAAATTATTGGCAAACAATGCTTCTTCTATTACTTCCTTAAACCTTAAAACAGCATGTTTAAAAACAGTATTGCCATTCATTGACAAATTGAAAGAACCACTATCTATTAATTCTTGAGAAACCCTTACTTCTCTACTGCTACCAGGATCCTTTACGTATAGTTCTTCAGCGAAATCTCCATCCGCATGTAAGTGTGTAGAGAGAATCCCTCTGTTCTCTTCTTCGGTGGCACTGCAAACAACAGCTCCTGCGCCATCGGCGAAAATTACAGCACTCGATCTCCCTTCATTATTTTTACTTAAAGCAGAAGACTGGATTTCAGCCCCCACTACCAGTATGTTTTTGTACATCCCGGTTTTAATAAATTGGTCTGTTATAGAGAGGGCGTATAAGAAACCTGAACAAGCATTTCTAACATCTAAAGCTCCGATTCCTTGAAGTCCAAGTTCTCTCTGAAGCAATACACCATTTCCGGGAATGAAATAATCAGGAGTTATTGTGGCAAAAATGATAAAATCAATTGCCCTGGCTTCTATTCCGGCGTTATTAATTGCCATGATGGAGGCGTTTTTAGCCATACTCGTGACCGTATCAACCCCAGGAGTAAACCACCTTCTTTCGTGGATTCCAGTCCTTTCCACAATCCATTCGTCATTGGTATTCATCATCTCAGAAAGGTCATCATTTGTTACGATCCTTTCTGGTAAGTAATGTCCGGCACCTGCTATGATTGATTTCAGCATTTTGTCAGTAATATTATTTGGAAAGCAAATATGTTGATTTTAATTGAAAAATCAATTTTGGTATCAATTATGAATAGGAATCGATGATATGTAGCTTAACTTATAACCTGAGTTCGATTTTCTTAATTTCACAATCATGGGGTGAAATGCATATAACCCCAAGCGGCAACCTGTAGTTTTGAAAAAACAAAAATCATTGATGGGTAAAGCTTTTTTAGTGTTTGGACTTAATCGAACTCAAGGTGAAAACGAAAATAACATGGCTGTAGCTGATCATGAAATGCCTTCAGAAGAACTTGAAAAGGATGGCTACTTCAAGTTAAATTCTGCCTTCAGATTTCAATTTCCAATACCTCACCAAGCCGCTTACTGACATCCAGCTAGGGTTAGCGTATTCATATAGGGATTGGAGGTCTTTACTCGCGCCCTGACGATTCATTTGTTGTGACGTGTACTGCATAAAGTCCGGGGTGATTTCTGCAGCATTTCTGCCTTTATCAAACTGTATCTTCATCCAGGTTGCCCAGTCGTCAAGTATTCTTACAAGTTGACTTAAATGCTCCTCAGGATCATCAATTCCACCAAAATGAGTGAGGTACAATTCCTTTGGATGGTAGTCCAATATTTTTTTGATGGATAATTTCCAGGCCTCTATATTTATGTCTGGAGGCGGACAAGGCGGTACTACCGGCCCATTGTCTATTTTAACGCCACCCACGTCACCAGTAAAAATAGCCTCTCCTAATTTCCATGCAATGTGATGAATGGCATGGCCAGGGCTATGAATGGCCGTAAAAGTCAAATCTCCAATTGTTACTGTTTCCGCATCATCTGCAGGTACCAGCAAGCGGTCGTCAATTGTTTCCATGGGCCCCCATAGTTTGTCCATTTGGTCATCTCCGTAAATCTTAGCTGCCGATTTCCAGAGCCTTTCTGGATTCGCCAAATGAGGTAGCCCCATAGGGTGGAGGTAGATTTTTACCCCCTCTTTAGCAAACTCCCATGCTGCCCCAGCATGATCAAAGTGGATATGGGTAAGAAGCACTGCGCCTAGTTCACTGGGCTTGATACCAAATTTATCTAGGCTGCCTTTTAATTGATCCCAGGTACTGTGTGGGCCTGTTTCTACCAATACTGGTTTTCCTTTTCCTCTGATAAGAAAGCTTGCGATCGTTTTTTCAGCTTGCTGAAATTTCAGATCAATAATTTCTATAGAATACATTATCCAAAAAGAGTATAGTTGCCAAATTGATCCATAGGTAAAGTTTTTCTAATGACAAAAGGACTGTCATTAACTACATGGTTGACCATTGGAGAGACAGCGTATTTGGTCATCTGATCGTCAGGAAATGGTGCGAGCATGCTCAAAAGCTCTTCCTCACTGCTGTTTAGATTCAGCCATTTCCCCTCATTTTCTTTCGTAAGGATCACTGGCATTCTATCATGTATTTCAGAAGTCAAGAGATTAGGGCGCGTCGTTAGTATGGTAAATGTATGCGCTATTTCTCCTTTTTCAGTTTCAAATTCCTCCCAAATCCCAGCAAATGAAAACAAAGACTCATTGTGAAAAACAAATCTGTAGGGAACTTTGGTTTTTTTGCCCACCTTTTTCCATTCATAGAAGCCGTCTGCCGGCACTAGACATCTGTTCTTTTTAAAGGCATTTTTGAAAGATATTTTTTCTGTTATGCTTTCTGATCTGGCATTAATGAGTTTATAAGCTACCGGTTTGTTTTTGGCGAATGCCGGGGTGATTCCCCAATAGAAATGGGAAAAACCTTTCGGGCTATCCGAGGTAATTACGGGTACTAATTGCGAAGGCGCAATATTGTACCTTGGCTTGAAATCTTCTAGCATCTCTGCCTGAAATCTGTCTTCAAGTTCGATTTTTGATTTTGCAAGCGAATATCTTCCACACATAATAATTATTTCAAAATCTTAATTTATATTTTCACTTTGGATAAACGCTAATGCTCTGGTTTCGGACCAGAACCTTTCTTGTCCTGACCTAGGGCTAAAACCTACATGCCCGCCATGTTTCGGATACTCCATAAAAAGTTTTTTTGAATACTTCTCCTTAATTATAGGGAAACAAGATTTGCTCAAAAATGGGTCATTTTGAGCGTTTAAAACCAGTGTAGGGAGGCTAATATCTGATAAATAGTGAAGGGATGAGCATCGGTTATAATAGTCGTCAGCATCAACAAAACCGTGTAGTGGAGCTGTGAATTCATTGTCGAAGGTCCTGATAGACCTAATACGGGAAAGTTTCTGGGTAGAAAACTTATCAGGAAAGACCAACGCTTTTTGCTTTATTTTTTGCTTTAAGGAAAGCAGGAAGTTAAGGGCGTACAATTTATTTCTAAGTCCATCTATCTTATCACATGATCCCCCTAAGTCCATAGGTGCAGAAATAGCTATTGCTTTTTTAATATTTTCCTTACTTTTCCAGAATGGTTCACCCAAGTATTTCAGCGTAATATTGGCTCCCAGACTAAATCCCACAAGATGGATGGAAGCATATATTTCAGCTGCATGAGAAATTACAAGATCTAGATCATATGTAGCTCCTGAGTGGTAAAAAATTGGCTTTGTGTTCATTGATCCACTACAACCCCTGAAATTCCAGTTGAGGACATCATATCCTGAGTCAAAAAAAACTTTGGCCATTCCTGTCATATAGGGCCTTTGGCTATTGCCTTCAAGTCCATGACTTATGATGACCAAACTATTACTGTCCCGTTTAAGCCAGTCAAGATCCAAAAAGTCACCGTCAGGAGTTTTAATTCTTTCCCTTTTAAACGGCAAATCAACTTTTTTTCTAAAAATGGCTGGGTAAATGGTTTGTAGGTGACCATTGAAAAGGAGCTGGTTACAGTTGTAATTTGATGTTTTAACTACTGGCATTCTAAGGTTATACTCAATTCAAAAATCTATCTTACGTGAAAATACTATTATTAAATTTGAATAAACATATTTTAAGAACTATTTTTGATTACTGAAAATATGAATTCGAATAATTTAACTTATGGCCGAAATAATACGAATGCCCAAAATGAGCGATACCATGGAAGAAGGGGTAATCGCACAATGGTTGAAAAAGGTAGGTGATAAAGTAAAACCCGGAGATATTCTGGCAGAAGTGGAGACTGATAAAGCGACCATGGAACTAGAATCTTACGATGAAGGTACCTTGCTTTTTATAGGGGTTAAAGAGAAAGATGCTGTGCCTGTCAATGGAGTCATTGCTATATTGGGTGAAGAAGGCGAAAATATAGATGCTCTTTTAAATGATATAGAATCAGGAGGAAGCGCGGAAAGTGCTCCAAATGAAAAAAATGAGGACGGATCCGAAGGTGATACCAAGGGTAAGTCTGAAGAAAAATCTAAAGATGCTGCAGTTGATATAGACGTTTCAGGAATTGCTGCCACGGTAATCACCATGCCTAAAATGAGTGATACCATGCAGGAAGGTACTATCTCCAGCTGGTTGAAGAAAGAAGGTGACGTAGTTAAGTCTGGTGATGTACTGGCCGAGGTTGAAACGGATAAAGCCACCATGGAATTGGAATCCTATGATGATGGTACTTTACTCTATATTGGGGTAGCTGCGGGAGATGCTGTCGAAGTGAATGGCGTCATAGCAATAATTGGCGAAAAGGGAGCTGATTTTGAAACTTTATTGAAGGCCCACAATCAAAAATCATCTGGCGGGGAAAAAGACAAGGCTACTGATCAACCAAAAGAAGCAAAGGAGACCGAGGAGGCCAAAGATAAAGATGAGGATACCAAAGTGGAAAGTTCGCCAACCGAATCCAAAAGCGAAACAAATGAAAATGGCCGAATAAAAGCTTCCCCACTTGCTAAGAAAATGGCAGCGGATAAGGGAATAGATATTTCATTGGTACAGGGTTCGGGAGATAATGGTCGAATCATTAAAAAGGATATCGAGAATTTTGATCCCTCGAAAGTGCCTGCTGCGTCTGCTTCAGGCGCAGGAGAAAGTATTCCTACCATAGGTCAGGAATCTTATAAAGATGTGAAGGTCTCTCAAATGCGTAAAGTTATTGCCAAGAGATTAGCCGAAAGCAAATTTACAGCACCGCATTTTTACCTGACCATGGAAATCAACATGGACAATGCAATAGTGGCTAGGAAAAGCATGAATGAAGTGGCCCCGGTCAAAATCTCATTCAATGATATGGTCATTAAAGCAGCTGCAGTTTCATTGAAACAACACCCAGCTGTAAATTCTGCATGGATGGGAGACAAGATCAGGTACAATGAGCATGTTCATATTGGTATGGCTGTTGCAATAGATGATGGATTATTGGTTCCAGTAATTCGCTTCGCAGACAGCAAATCACTTTCCCAGATTTCTAAAGAGGCTAAATCTTTGGCTGGCAAAGCCAAGAGCAAAGAATTGCAGCCTAAGGATTGGGAAGGAAATACCTTCACCGTTTCAAATCTCGGTATGTTTGGTATAGAGGAGTTTACGGCCATTATTAATACACCTGATGCATGTATTTTGGCAATTGGAGGAATCAAACAAACACCAATAGTAAAGGATGGAGAAATCAAGATAGGCAATGTGATGAAAGTTACGCTTTCATGTGATCATAGAGTTGTAGATGGCGTTGTTGGATCTTCATTCCTCAAAACGTTAAAAAGTTTACTTGAAGAGCCAGTTAGATTGTTAATCTGACATTTCTGATTAGTGAATTGCGTCAAAAAGTCCTAGAAATAGGACTTTTTGTTTTTTAGTACGGTTATTGAGAAATACTTTAAAAACGAAAATGGGAAAAATTAAATCGACCACAGTGGTCGCAATAAAGCATGAAGGCAAAGTGGCTATTGGAGCGGACGGTCAAGCCACGATGGGGAATACAATTGCAAAGAGCAGTGTCAATAAAATCAGGAAATTACAGGGAGGCAAAATTGTCACTGGATTTGCTGGATCTACTGCAGATGCATTTACCCTGTTAGAGAAATTTGAAGAAAAGTTAGGCGCCTACAGTAATAATATGAAAAGAGCCGCTGTGGAGTTGGCAAAAGAATGGCGTACAGATAGAATGCTGAGCAAATTGGAAGCCATGATGATAGTGGCAGATGCAGAGGATATCCTTATTATATCAGGCACAGGAGATGTTTTAGAACCTGATTTAGGAATAGCCACTATTGGTTCTGGAAGCATGTATGCGCAGTCTGCTGCACGGGCATTAAAGAAATTTGCCTCAAATCTCACGGCGGAAGAAATGGTGAGGGAAAGTCTTACAATAGCCGCTGATATTTGTGTTTATACCAACCACAATTTGATAATTGAGAAAGTGAACAACTAACAAAAACGGGAGGACTTCCTAAAATCAAGAAATCCTCCCTTCTTTTATACTTCGAAATCGTAGATTTTAACAGAAGCCCATTTGTCTTTGTGATCCTCGATGAATTGAAGATGGATAGGGTCTACCTGGTACAGGTCATGGTCTTCGATGCTTTCAAAATTAACCATTAAGGCGATATGGTAGCTGTCATCTATCACGTAACGCTTTTCAGTGGCTGCAGGTTTGCCTATCGAATGGCTTTTTACACTTTTAGTTAGCGCTATTTTTTTGCAGCCGTCTATTACAGCATTCAAATCTTTTTCTGGTTGGTGTAGCCAGAAATATACTTGGTGTACAATCATAATGTTTTTTTGTTTAACAGGGTTACATAAGGCCATGCTGTTTGACTAAAATATTATTATTAATTATAAAACAGTTACAAGCAATTTATTATAGCCTTCAATAATAATAAATAAAGATAAATATATAAGTTTAAAAAATATAAAAACTGAGGAATTATGAATTACAGGAAGCTTGGTAATACTGAAATGGAAGTGTCTGAAGTTTCACTTGGAACCTGGCAAGTAGGAGGGGGATGGGGTGGTAAATTTGATCATAATCAGGCTTATAAAATTCTCAACGAGGCAATTGACCAAGGGGTCAATTTTATAGATACTGCGGATGTGTATGATGGCGGCCTAAGTGAACAGGCGGTAGGGAAGGTGGTGAAAGAAAGACCTGAGAATATTTTTGTGGCTACAAAATGCGGACGTCAAATTCAACCGCATACCAGTGAAGGTTATACCCCAGAAGTTTTACGGGCATTTGTAGAGGCAAGTTTACGAAATTTAGGATTAGAGTCCCTTGATCTGATTCAATTGCACTGCCCACCTACAATAGTTTTTGAAAGGCCGGAGATTTTCGGTCTTTTTGAGGACTTGAAAAAGGAGGGGAAAATAAAACACCTTGGTGTAAGTGTAGAAAAGGTTGCTGAAGCCATAAGGGCAATGGAGTATTCAAACGTAGCAACTATCCAGATAATCTTTAATATGTTTAGGTTAAAACCCGCTGAAGAATTATTTGACTTGGCCTTTCAAAGGAATTGTGGGATCATTGCAAGGGTTCCTTTGGCAAGTGGTTTATTGTCAGGAAAAATCACATCCGATACGGTGTTTCATCCGGAAGACCACAGGGCTTTTAATAGAAATGGAGAGGCTTTTGATAAAGGGGAGACCTTTTCAGGTGTTGCACTAGATAAAGGTTTTGAAGCCGTTAAGGAGTTAAAGGAGCTTTTGGGGATCAATAGGGATTTAGCACCATTGGCCATAAGGTGGGTTTTGATGTTCGATGCTATTTCCACAGTTATTCCGGGGGCTTCAAGATTAGATCAGGTTAGGTCAAATGTTTCCGCTCCTACATTACCTGAATTCACCGCAAAAGAAATGGAGGGAGTTAAAGCTATTTATGATAAGTATCTCAGCTCTGAGGTTCATGGGCAATGGTAATTTTTTAACCCGAAATAGGTAATAGAATGTCTATTGCCTATTTCGGGATTATAACCTTTCAGGATTGGGGTTTGTCTCCCATTAGCAATACATCATTGATCTGTACTTCTGTGATGTACTTTTTTTGACCTTCTTTGTCCTCATAGGAGCGATTGACTAGTTTACCCTGGATGCATATTTCAGAGCCCTTGTCGGTGTATTTGTGGATGATTTCAGCTGGTTTTCCAAAAGCCACTAGATTGTGCCAATAAGTGTCTTCAATTTTTTCCCCTTTACTGTTTTTATAAACCTCGTTGGTTGCAAGATTTAATTTTACCATTGGGGTGTCACCCTTTACTGTTTTGTAGTCTGCTTTGGCACCTAGTCTACCAATCAATTGTACGTTGTTTCTGATACTGTTCATGATTTTATTATTTAGCGTTATAGATAAAACTTATTCCGATTTGGAACAGTACAAAGTTGGTGAACGCGCTTAAATTTAGTCCGACGGTATTCGTTTATTTCCGTTTGTAAACGTTTGTAAATAATTACAAACGTTTTTTTAATCCTTTTTATGCTTATATTAGGTTTGTTTTAAGCATATTTAGAGAGGATGTCGAACCAAAATCAGTATTGCGTTGACTGCGGAGCACCATTAAGTGGAAGATCAGATAAGCGCTTTTGCGATGATTATTGCCGAAATCACTACAACAATAAAATGAAGTCAGGTAGCAACAACTTGATTCGAAACATAAACAATGCTTTAAAAAAGAACAGAAATATTCTTGCAGGCATTCTCAATGAAGAGGACGACACTGCTAAAGTCTCAAGAGAAAAGCTTTTGGAAAGCGGGTTTTTATTTAAATACGGAACACATTCATATACCAATAAAAAAGGCAACGTTTATATTTATTGCTATGATTATGGATATTTGAAATTAGATCAAGATATAATTTTGGTAGTAAGACTGAAAAGTGACCCATTAGACAAGCCGAATTTTATCAGAGGATAAAATTCGGCTTGTCTAATTTTTTGTCTATTCTGTAAGCAGCGTTAAGTAAACCTACATGGCTGTAAGTTTGGGGGAAATTGCCCCATTGGCTACCCGTGTGCTGGTCGACATCCTCTGAAAAGAGTTGCAAATGATTGCAATATTTGCTTAGCGTCTCAAAGCCTTTCATTGCCTCATCAAGGCGATTGACACAAGTCAATGCTTCTATATACCAGAATGCACAAATTAAGAAAGTTGTTTCTGGCTCGCCAAAATCATCCTGGTGTTTGTATCTGTAAAACAAAAAGTTTTTGGCCAGTAAATCCTCTTCTAATGCCCTGAGATGATTGTTGGCCTTTTCAATATCATCTCCAAAATAGCCCATAGTAATCAGTTGCAAGGTGCTGGCGTCCATGTGCTTGGTACCTATAGCTTGTGCATAAGCTTTTCTTTCTGGAATGTAGCAGGCCTCGATTTTTAGAATGGCTTTATTTTTTAGCTCCAAGGCTTTGTCCATCATTTCTGTATCACCCATTCTTTCTGCAATTTTGATGGCGGCACATGATCCAGCCCAGTGAAAAAGGAAGGTGTAGCAATGCTCCTGCTTCAAATTCCTGAATTCCCATAATCCCGCATCTTTTTCATCCATTGTTTCTTCTATTTTGTTGAGAAGGTTATGGATAAAAGGTTTGGAATGACTTTTTTCTGATTCCACAAATCTTTTATCGGCATAGAGTGGAAGAAGGCTCACCAAGACTTGGCCATATAAATCATTTTGAATATGGGTGTAAGCATCGTTGCCAAACCTGACAGGCTTTTCTCCTCTATATCCATCAAGGTCAGAAATAACCTCGACAAGTTTGGATGAACCAGAGATGGCATACAATGGTTGGTACCTCCCTCTTTTGTCCGTAGGCAGATTTTGTAAGTATTCAAAATACCTTTCCAATTCCTCAAAGTGTCCAAGGTGGCTAAACACATTTAGGGTATAATAGGCATCTCTCATCCAACAATACCTGTAATCCCAGTTTCTTGTTGATCCTGGAGACTCTGGTAGACTGGATGTGGAGGAGGCTATGATTCCTCCCGTATCTTCAAACTGATGAATTTTCAAAACTAAGGAAGAGCGGACAACCAATCGCTGATGGAAATTAGGGATACTGGTGGATTTAACCCAGTCTCTCCAATATTTGAGGGTAGCGATCAAAAACTTTTCTACTGTGCTTTCTATAGGGGCTTCCAAGGGGGTTCCATAGGTAAGTACCAGATAGATCGTTTTTTGAAGATGAAAAGCCTGTTCCTCCATGATATACGTTATGGAGCAGTTTGTGGTAAGTCTTATTTCTTGATCCCTTCCTGAAAATTTTATGTGATTGCTTTCCTGAATGGCCTTTAATTTGTTCTTGCCATAATCTGATACGGGTTGGCAGTTGATTTTAATTTTAGGTTCTCCTTTCAGAGGTTGTATCTTTCTGATTACCATTGAAGGCTTAAAATACCTTTCATAATTAAGAAACCTGGGGGCAAAATCAGTGACTTTGTATGCCTCCCCTTCAGAAGTTTCTATGTAAGTGTCCAACACATTTGAATTCTCCTGGTACTCTTGTCTTGAGGAATAATTATCGTGAGGAGGCAATACTGTAAATTCTCCTCCCCGTTTTTTATCGAGCATACTACCAAATAAAAAATCACTGTCAAACCTTGGCATACACAGCCAGCTTATATTTGTGTTTTTTTCAATATGAGCGATGTAGCTACAATTGCCAATAAGTCCGGTGCCATAGGTATGCTTTTCCATAAAAATGCGGTATGTTTTAAAATGATCGGATTAACGTTTTTTTAACAATATGAAATCAAAAACCCCTTAGAAGGGCTAAGTTATTAAAAATATTGCGTTTTTTTAGTGATGTGATAATATATTGTTAGATGATTTCTAAATACTTTCTTGGGACATTTACGAGCACACTTTGATTAATGCTCGGAATGCGGATGATAAAATAGTCCTGGTTAGATTTTTTTATACATTCTCCCTGAAAACCTTGCAAAGGGCCCCCGAGTATTTTTACCATTTCACCTTTCTCAATAGGATCAGTGTCGACTTCCACCGAAACTCCAGTCTCAATAATTCGCTGAATGGTTTCAATTTCCTCCTGGTGAATGAAAGAATGTTCTCCAGAAAAGTTGATGAACTTCACCGCCCCTGTTACTTGTAAGGATTCCCACAATCTTTCTTTACTGGTATGCACAAAAATATACCCATTAAATAGGGGTCTTAAAATTTTTTTCTTTCTATCACTCCATTGCCTGATCTCCTCAATCAGGGGTAGGTATACTACGGTACCATTCTCTTTGAGCCTAAGAGCTACTTTTTTTTCTGCTCTAGGGGCGGTATACATAACGTACCAATTAAGCTTTTGGGTCATACTTTGAGGGTTAAAATCCGAAAGTACCGAAATTATCGGGCATAGTTCAAATATCGAATTATAAAAATATTGATTTTTTAAAAAAATACCTATTATAAAAGTTTTAAACTCATTTAAATGATTTTTACTATATAAAAAATGCGCTTTATATTATATTTTACACTGTTGATTTTTTTATTTACTTTTGTGACATAATTTAAAAGAACATTGTTTTGTTTGGTATTTTTATTGTTACCACCTATTTTTGAAAAAGATTAAAGAACCTATATTAGGTTTTAATTGATTATATTTTGTGGTCAGACAGACGAATAGGAAATATTCTGCCAATAACAGCAAAAATACATATACATGAAAGTCGTTAATGTGGTTTTATCAGGAGGGGTAGGCAGTAGGTTATGGCCTCTATCCCGAAAAAGTAGACCAAAACAGTATTTACCAATTTTTGAAGGACAGTCACTTTTTGAGAAAACTGTTCTCAGAAATTCAGAAATTTGTAATCAGGTGATGGTTGTGGGAGGAGTGGACAATTATGCGCTTTCGCGGGAAATTTTAAAAAACACAGGCACCTCCGATTACATTGAGCTGGTTGAGGCTGCTCCTAGAAATACTGCAGCAGCGATAGCTTTTGCTGCCTTGTCTCTTCCGAAAGATGCAATAATGTTGGTGACACCTTCCGATCATTTAATAGGAGATCAAGAAAAATACAATGATTCTCTCAACCAGGCTGTTAATATGGCCAAAAATGGATTCTTGGTAACTTTTGGTTTAATCCCAAGCAAGCCGGAAACAGGTTTTGGATACATTGAGCATGAGGGGAATAATGTCCTTGGGTTTAGAGAAAAACCTGAATTAGAGCAAGCCCAGGCTTACTTGGCACAAGGAAATTTCCTATGGAACAGTGGTATGTTTTGCTTTGCAGCGGGTGCCTACTTAAGCGAGTTGGAAAAATATGAACCTGAGGTCCTGAAAACCTCGAAAGCAGCAATGGAGCATTCTGAAAATGGTTTTTTGCCAATTGTGTTAAGTTTGGAAATACCTTCAATAAGTGTGGACTATGCTGTGATGGAGCGTTCTGACAAGATTAAAGTTGTACCTTCAAGTTTTTCATGGTCAGATATGGGATCTTTTGAAGCATTGTTTGATTATTATCCCATTGGGAGTAAAGAAAGAGTAGGTGAAAACTTAGTTTTGGGTTCTGATAAACATGTTGAATTCGTAGGTTTGGAAGATGTTGTCTTGGTAGAAACCAAAGATGCTATTCTCGTATTGAACCGCAGTAATGCCCAAGACGTTAAGAAGGTTTATGAACGATTAGAAAAAGAAAATCCGGGATTGCTAAATTAAGGATATGGTAGATAAAAGTGCTAAAATTTATATTGCAGGACACCGAGGTATGGTAGGTTCTGCTATCCAAAGGTCTCTTGAGAGCAAAGGGTATAAAGATTTGATAGGTTACAGCAGCAAGGACTTGGATTTAACCAACCAGTTATCTGTAAAGCATTTTTTCGAAAAGGAAAAACCTCAAATAGTTATTGATGCAGCAGCTAGGGTAGGTGGTATTTTGGCCAATAATAATTATCCGTATACGTTTCTTATGGACAATATGTTGATTCAGAACAACTTGATTAATTATTCACATCAATTTGGTGTGGAGAAATTTATTTTCTTGGGAAGCTCTTGTATTTATCCAAAGCTGGCACCGCAGCCATTAAAAGAGGAAAGCCTGCTTACCTCATCCTTGGAGCCTACTAATGAATGGTATGCCTTGGCTAAAATTACTGGCGTAAAAGCCTGCGATGCCATAAGAAAGCAATTTGGCAAGGATTTTATTAGTCTTATGCCCACCAATCTTTATGGTCCGTCTGATAACTTTGATTTGGAGACTTCTCATGTAATGCCTGCGATGATAAGAAAATTTCATGAAGCCAAAGAGAATGGGAATGCCCCAGTTACACTTTGGGGAACTGGTTCTCCCATGCGAGAGTTTTTACATGTAAATGATATGGCAGAAGCTGTTGTATTTGCAGTTGAGAACAGCTTTAAAGATAACCTGTACAATGTGGGTACAGGGAAAGATATGACCATCAAATCCCTTGCGGAATTGATTCAAAAAATTACTGGACATAAAGGAGGGATTAACTGGGATAGTGACAAGCCCGATGGAACTCCCCGTAAACTTATGGATGTAAGTAAAATGGCAGTCGCGGGCTGGCAAGCAAAAATTGGGCTTGAGGATGGTATCAAGGAAACCTATGAATGGTTTTTAAAGAATATTGACCAGTATAAAAAGGTCAAACTATAACTATAAAATTATATTTTTAACAGCTCATTAATTTAGATGTCTATGAAAACGGCGTTAATTACAGGTATTACCGGACAGGATGGTGCTTATCTTGCGGAACTATTATTGTCAAAAGGGTATATTGTCCACGGAATAAAAAGGAGAGCATCTTTATTCAACACAGCTAGGATTGATCACTTGTATCAAGATCCACATGAGGAAAACAAGCGATTATTCCTTCACTATGGCGACCTTACAGATTCGATGAATTTGACAAGGATTATACAGGAAACCAAGCCTGACGAAATATATAATTTGGCGGCGATGAGTCACGTAAAAGTGAGCTTTGATATTCCGGAATATACCGCAAATGCCGATGGAATTGGTACTTTGAGGATTTTGGAGGCCGTGCGACTTTTAGGGATGGAAAAAACCACTAAAATTTATCAGGCATCTACTTCTGAGCTATATGGTTTGGTAAAGGCGGTACCTCAATCTGAGACTACACCATTCTATCCTAGATCTCCTTACGCAGTAGCGAAACTGTATGGTTATTGGATTACTGTAAATTACAGAGAGGCTTACGGAATGTATGCTTGTAATGGCATCCTTTTCAATCATGAATCCCCTCTAAGAGGGGAAACTTTTGTGACTAGAAAAATCACGAGAGCAGTAGCCAAAATAGCACTAGGTTTTCAGAAAGAGCTATTCATGGGGAATTTAGATGCTAAAAGGGATTGGGGCCATGCCAAAGATTATGTTGATGCGATGTGGAGAATTCTCCAGCAAGATGAGCCTGAGGATTATGTCATTGCCACTGGTGTGACTACCAAGGTAAGGGATTTTATAAAAATGGCTTTTGATCTAGTAGGCTTTACTTTAAAATTTCAGGGTGAAGGCATAGAAGAAAAGGGTATTTTGGAGTCGATTGATAAAGATAAAGCCTTTGATGTTCTAGGTACTTCCAATTTTAAAGTGAAAATAGGTGATGTTTTGGTTAATATTGATCCTGCTTATTTCAGACCTACAGAGGTTGATTTGCTTATTGGAGATCCCAATAAAGCAATGACAAAGTTAAACTGGAAACCAAAATATGACCTGAAGATGTTGGTGGAAGACATGGTGCTTTCAGATGTTGGTCTATTCAAGCGAGATGTTCACCTAATGAAAGGTGGTCACAAAGTGTTAAATCAGGCTGAATAGGCTTAATCCGACTAAATATATTGTGAATTTGATGAGCAAAGCATTTATTGTTTTGCTCATTTTTTTTGAAATTCAGTATTATATTTAATCCTCGATATTTAAACCCGAAATAGGCATAATAAATCCTATTGCATGATGTAATAGCTTTCCGAGAAAGGGGCGAGACAGGCCATTACGAATCTTATTGCAAAATCCGGGATAAACTACTTCCTGTGATGGGAAAAAACAGGCCATTTGGCAATTTACTGTAGCATTAGAGCCATTAATTTTAGAAAACCCATAGACAAAAATCAGGGGCGAAATTCAATCTACTCGACTATGGATTTAAAAATTGCTTGTTATGTTAATTCCATAGGTATTGCTTACTTTTGTGGTATAAATTGAATATGCCTAATTATTTGTTCAACCAGGCAGTGTCATTGATTGAATGCTCTATTACTACATGTAACTGAGGTGGCGAAGCTGTAGATTTTTGGTAATAAGTGCCACTAGTATTGTCAGCCATATTTCCCTCGTTTAAAAAAAAGAATCTTCAAGATGATTAAAAAATTCATCCAAAATTTAAAATTTGCACCGATAGTATTTTGTTTTTTTATTGGTTCAATAGGTTTCAGCCAGTCTATTCAAGACATTCAAAACCTCAAAATAGATGAACTGTCCGATGCTCAAATTGAGCAACTGATCACGCGGGCAGAGTCCTCTGGAATGAATGAAGTTCAACTGGAAGCGATGGCCAGAGAAAAGGGCATGCCTGCTAGGGAAATCAATAAGTTGAGACAACGAATTGCTGCTTTGAAATCAGGGACCAGCGAGGAGACTGGTAAGAATAACACAGGTAGAATTAACCAGAGGGAAGTTGTAGGTGAAAGCATGCAAAGTAATGTTTTTGACAGCTTAAGGAATTCAGATCCGTACTATAATCTTAGTCCGAAGCAAAAGAAGATTTATGGGTATACCTTGTTTCATAACCGTGAATTAAATTTTAATCCAAATTTAAATCTTCCTACTCCGGAAAGTTACGTTTTGGGCACAGGCGACCAGGTCTTGGTAGATGTTTATGGCGCTTCCCAGGCAGCTTTTGATTTGACCATTTCACCCGAAGGTAATGTTTTGGTGCCTAATGTTGGGCCTGTGAATATCGGAGGGGCTACAGTTGAAAGTGCCAGATCAAGGATAAAAGATGCTTTAGGACAAATATATTCTGGATTAAAGGGTCAAAATCCCAATACATTTTTGCAATTGAGGGTGGGGAATATCCGGAGTATTCAGGTAACGATGGCAGGTGAGTTGAACCAGCCAGGAACCTATACTTTACCATCTTTCGCGAATGTATTTAACGCACTTTATCTGGCAGGAGGGCCAAATGAAACAGGTTCTTTTAGAAACATTCAAGTATATAGGGAAAGTAAATTAGTAGGACAGGCAGATATTTACGATTTTTTGACTAAAGGAAATGAAAAAGGTAACATTATTTTGCAAGATAATGACGTGGTGATTGTTCCACCTGTCCAAATCAGGGTGGAGCTGGAAGGTCCTGTTCGGCGACCGGGGTTATTTGAAATAAAAAACAATGAGAGTATCCAAGACCTAATAAGCTTTGCTGGAGGCTTTAAAAGCGACGCTTACAAGGAACTTCTTGTTGTAAAAAGAACTACGGATAAAGAGTTAAGAGTAGATAATGTTTATAACAAAGATTTCGAAACTTTTGCGATCAAAGACGGAGATTTATTCGTGGTAGGAGAGATTCTTGAGCGCTATGACAATCGTGCTCAAGTTTCAGGTGCTGTGTTCAGACCAGGCGAATTTGCTATTTCTGAGGGGATGACGGTTCAGGCACTTGTTGAAATAGCAGGGGGATTGCGTGGAGATGCCTTTTCTGACAGGGCTACTTTGTATAGAACCAATCCAGATTTCACAATGGAAGTTCGTACCCTTGATTTGGGAGCTATTCTTTCAGGGCAGGCGGAAGACGTAGTTCTGATGCGTGAAGACATTCTTAATGTCCCCAGTAAATACGACCTCAAAGAGGAATATTATGTACAAGTATCTGGCGAAGTAAATAGGACTGGAGTGTTTCAGTTTGCGAAAAATATGACCGTGGCTGATTTGATAACCAAAGCCAGAGGATTTAAGGAATCTGCATCCAACGCCAATATAGAAATAGCTAGAAGGGTAAAGGATGAAGTAGGTGGCGAGATTGCTAAAATTTTAACAATTTCTGTTGATGAAAACTTGAGAATAAGTGAGGAGGAGAAAGAAATTATTTTAGCACCATTTGATCATGTATTCGTTAGGAAAAGTCCTGGTTTTCAGCAGGAAAAAGTTGCATATGTTGAGGGAGAGGTTTTTTATCCTGGAGGTTTCACACTGGAAAAACGAGATGAGAGAATTTCAGACGTGCTCAAAAGGGCTGGAGGTTTAAATAATTATGCGTATCCGAAGGGAGCGACTTTGATTAGGAGAACAGAGTTTTATAAAACCAAGACGGAAGAAAATATAAAACTTGACCAGTTAGAGTCATTGTATAAAAATACAATCCGTGACGGGGATATTGAAAATGCGGAAGCCGAAGGCAAGCTTTTAGAAAGACTAGATGATAGGATGAAATTGCTTAGACAAGAGGGAATGAAGAGCAATGATAACACCTTTAAAGCAGAAAATTTTTCTGAAGATCGTTACCAGTTTCTTGAGGAGGCAGACAGCACTGTATTGGAAGTCGCTACCAGGGACAAAGAGTTGATTGGCATTGAATTGGGAAAGATTCTTTCACAACCTGGTTCTAAATATGATTTGATTTTGCAGGATGGAGATGTTATTAGTATTCCTAAGGAACTACAAACGGTAAGGATGAGAGGAGAAGTCTTATATCCTACTACAGCAAGGTTTGATGTGTCTAGAGGCTTTAGAAATTACATTTCAAGGTCTGGAGGATTTACAGAGCAAGCCAGGAAATCCCGGTCCTATGTTGTATATGCAAATGGAGATGTTCACCGAACAAACAGGTTTTTGTTTTTTAATTTTTTCCCGAAAATAGAACCTGGAGCAGAGATCATTGTGCCCAAAAAACCTAAACGGGAGCCTTTGTCTGCCCAAGCCTGGATAGGGATCGCTTCAAGTCTTGCTACATTAGGTATTTTGATAGACAGATTGTCTCGTTAGTTTCAATTAATAGGTGCTCGATAAAGGTGGGGATAAATCGTGCTGAACTTTACAAATGTGAGTAAAGGGTCACCAACCATTTTCTCCACAGATGATTAGGGGATTTACAAGTCGACGGAAGTAAACACTTTTTATTCAAGATCACTATATGACACCTGAAGTTTCCATTATTATACCGGTTTTTAATCGAGAAAAACTAATAAGAGAAACACTAGATAGTATTTCCAAACAGACGTATACTGAATGGGAATGCATATTGGTGGATGATGGGTCTACAGATGATAGTATTCAAGTCATAAATACCATCGCTTCTTTAGATTCAAGAATTAAGGTCTATTCTAGGCCTGAAACATTGAAAAAAGGAGCCCCCACCTGCAGAAATTATGGGGTTAGTGTGTCTTCGGGGAAGTACATACAGTTTTTTGACTCAGATGACCTGATGTTACCTAGAATGCTCAAAAATAAAGTTGACTTTTTCTATTCCAGAGAAGACCTCGATTTTATGGTGGCAAAAATGGCAGACTTTCATAGCGTAGGTTCATGGGAAACGCCAACTTATAAAACAAAATCTCCCTCCCCAATTATCGATAGTTTAAATTATAAAATACGATTTCTAACACCTGGCCCTCTTTTTCGGGCATCTTTTCTAAAAAGCCAAGAGTCACTTTTTGATCCTTATTTAAAAAAAAACCAGGAATGGGAATTTTATTCCAGACTTTTAATGGAAGGAGCCTCTTATGACACTTTGGATGAAGTTACTTGTCTCAGGAGAATTCATCCAAATAGTATTAAAGCAAGTTTTAATAATGGTAAACCAGGGCAGTTTGAACAGTTAAAATTACATACCCTTTATAGAATGAATTTGAATACCAAAAGGAGGTTTAAATCACTTTTTTTTAAAGTTTTTTGGAAGTTTTACCTAAGGACTTTTTTCATTTTCTTGGGTAGAGGTCAGTTAGCAAACCTTGCACTTTGGATAAAAGCAATGAAACAATTGGTGTCTTAGAATAAAAAAATAGCTAAATAAAAATACCTGCCTTTTTAGAAGCATATATGAAAAAGTACATTTCCCATTTGGATCTATTTATTAAGAAATCTCTCCATGAACAAGAAATCCTCTTTAAGGACTTGATCAATGAAATTATTGCTTTTAAAAAATGGATTGTCATTGTAGCAATGATTGTGTTCTCTTTAGGTTTAATTTACCTCCTAACATCCTCAGATGAATATACAACTACTTCCAAATTATTAATGGAGCAGTCAAATGGAATAAATTCTAAAGCACTAGGTGGGCTGGCTTCTATAACTGGTTTGGGAAATCTGGGATTAGGAAATGAAAATACTGAAGCTTTGCCTCCAGATTTGATCCCAGAGCTTGTTATGGAAAGTGACTTTTTAAAGCAGTTATTGTATGAAAAGATATACTTGGAAGAGGTTAATGACAGTATTTCCTTGGTTAATTTCGTTAACGAATATGAAAAACATAACTTTTACTACCACTTAGTAAGGTTGCCAAGCAAAGTAAAATCGATGTTTTCTTCTGAAGCGAAAGTAGAACTTGAAAGTAATGAAAAGTTAATTTCTCACGAAGAGGAAGCAATTTTAGTATTTGATGCGAGGGAAAGAAAAACCATAGCGCAACTAAAGAAAAGGATTGAGGTCGAAAAAGAAGAGCGCTTATTGGTTATAAAAACAAAAATGCCTGAACCATTAGCAAGTGCCCAGCTAAATGAGATTTTAAGTCGATTCCTTAAAGAATATTTAACTAAAATAATATTGGATAAGGATGTTAAGAATTTTGAGTTTATAGAAGAAAGGACACAAGAGGCTAAGAACAGGGTGGAACAAACCCAGAAGAAATTGGCAAACTTCAGGGATAGTAATAGAGGGATAAATTCTCAGCTGTTAAAAACAGAAGAAGACAGGCTTTTGGCAGATTTCAACTTGGAGTTTAGTCTTTATAATACCTTGGCGCAGCAAATGGAGCAAACAAGGATTAAAGTACAAAACGCCACTCCCTTAATGACAGTTTTCCAAAAACCTCAATTACCGACTACTCCTAGTGAACCAAAGTTTTTATTACTGAGTATTGTATTTCTAGTTTTAGGCGGGGTCATTGGGGGTTTGTTCTTTTTTGGACTTTTGGTTTTAAGAATGCTAACAATACATTTTTCACATGTTTAGCATAATAATTCCCATTTATAATAAATTACCTCATTTAGATCGATCCATAACTTCTGTTTTGAATCAAAAGTTCGGAGATTGGGAACTCATATTAGTAGACGATGGGTCAACAGATGGGAGCTATGAAAAGGCAAAATTGTATACAGATAAAAGAATACAAGTCTTCCGAAGAGACGAGCCTGGGCCGGGTGGATATGCTGCCAGAAACTTAGGCATTGAAAAAGCGAAATACGAATGGGTAGCTTTCTTGGATGCTGATGATGAATGGATGGAAAATCACTTAACTGTCTTTTCCACCTTAATAAAAATCAAACCAACGACCCAAATTGTATCTTCCTCATGGTTGGACAATTTTGAGGGAGAAAATATGGAAAGATGTTATCCGAACATTTATAACCAAAGCTATGAAAATAAAGGTATACATGAAATTGACCTTTCTCTTTTTTTACAAAAAAGCATAGAAGGAAAATCTCCGTTTTGGACAGGGGCTGTTGGGTTTAGAACTAATCTACTTCGCAATATAAATGGCTTCCCCGAAGGTAGATGCAAAAGAGGAGGTGATGTAGATACTTGGCTGAGAGCTATTTTTTACGGAAAAATAGCGATTTGGTCCCCAGATTTAACAGTTTACTATCACAGAGATTCTGTAAACATGGTTACCAAAAACCAAGGGTTTGAGTTAGGTTGCGAAATTGTCACCGTCAAAAAATTGGCTTCAATATCAAACAACAAACAAATAAAAAAACTTTTATATCAATTTTTGAATGCGAGAGTGGTTAGCAGATGGTTACAGACTTTAAGAGTAGGTCAAAACCCTGAATCTTTATGGGGTAAAGTGTCATGGAGATTTCTTACGGTAAAAGGTAAGTTGATAGCTGTTTTTTCTGCTCTTCCCTCATGGATAACCAGAAAACTATATCACTTGGTCATTGGAGGTAAATACGACTAATTAGATAGCATTGAATTTTTCTATACCAAATAAAGTTCAATTTAAAGAAATCCAAAAATGGGATTTCTTTTCTGTGTTATTATTGGCATTACTTTTCTTGAGGATTTTAATGGATAGGTCTGGGTTAGGTGCCATAGTGGGTGTTTCTTTGCTCGGAGGGTTTTTCTTACTGTTTGTTTTTAAGCTAAGGTTACCAAAATATCTACTGCTCTATTCATCACCTTTTTTCCTTTTATTAGGATATGCATTTTTGAATGCTGTCATTTTACATGGTGAACCAATTTTTACTTTTAGAGGGGTAATCAGGTATTTTTCATACTTCGCAGTTTTTATCCTAGCCTACTACAGTAAGGTTTCTTTTAAGCAAATATTCATTCTCTATACACTTATCGTATTGATGCAGAGTGCTTTGGTGGTATTCCAGTTTTTGTTTTTAGGAATGTCCAGACCTAGTGGGACATTTATTAACTCAAATCATTTGAGTTATTTTCTAGTCCCCTATTTTTCTATTTTACTGATTGTTTATCGGAAATATCTACCAGCATTCTTAGTTTTTCTTTTATCGGCTTTTTTGGGAGGGATGGGAGGATTGATTAGTCTATTGTTAATCTTGCTTTTATTTTTATTGTATTATGCTCAGCGGTGGCAAAAGCTGGTTGCCATACTTATGTTCCCTATTTTTATTGCGGGAGCAGGTTTTTTAATGCAGAACAGAATCAAAGAATTACAGGATGTTTTTACCATTTCAGAAAGATTAGAAGAAGGTCAAGCTGGAGGAGGTAGTTCATTGGTGTGGAGGATTGTGACCTGGAAGTTAATGTATGATGAACTTATAGAAAAGGATGGTCTTTACACAGGGATGGGGCTTGAATATGCATCTCTGGTTAGCCCATATTTTCTAGAGAGCAGCATTTTTGAACCGCACAATGATTATTTAAGAATACTTCTTGAGTTTGGATTGTTCGGCTTTTTCGTGTTTTTATATGCTTTATTTTATGCCTTATTTCAATTGAGAAAAAAGGCACTCTACGAAAATTCAGCATGCTATTTTTCTATTTACGCTGCCTTAGCAGCAATTTTTTTGGGTATGATTGTTGGTAATATTATAGTATTGAGCACACTTTGGTGGATGTTGTTATCAATAATAGCCATCATGCATAAAGATGATTTGAAAATAATATAAAGCTGTCATAAAATATGAAAAGTAGATTTGCTATTGTAACCCCGGCAAAGAATGAAGCTGAAAACATCCCAAATCTGGTTAAGGGGATGGCAGAGCAGGCTAAAAAGCCTGACCTTTGGGTTTTTATAAACGACGGGAGTACAGACGAAACAGTAAGTATCTTCGAAAATGAAAAACTAAAGTATGCTGATGTATTTAAAAATATTGAAATCAAATTAGTTCATTATCAAGATGATGAAATTGCCTATGCTCTTGGCCCTAAGTATAGTAGGATTATTAGATTTGGTTTAGATAAAGTGTTTAGCGAGGAAGGAAAAAACAAATATGATTTTGTAGGAATTTTGGATAGTGACGTTGTTCCTGAAATTCACTATTTCGAAAACTTATTGAAAAAATTTGTAGAAAATCCAAAATTGGGTATCGCTTCTGCCGGTAAACAAAACGAGAATAATGGAAAAACAATAATCACGAGTTATGTCAATAAAAGTTTTGCGCCTAGTGGCTTTAGGGTGTGGCGAAGGGAATGCTTGGATGAGACTGACTATACCATATCTGTTTCCCAAGACTCCGTATCTGCAGCAAAAGCTATAATGCTTGGTTGGAAAGTTCAATCTTTCCCTGATTTGGAAGTAAGTTTAAGACAAATGGGAGCAAATTTCGGGTATGAATACTATGGGAAATCTGCTTATATGTTGCACATACCCTTTATTTATGTTCTAGCAGGGGCTGGTAGGTTATATCTTTTAGGGAAAAAAGGAGACGCCAAGCAATATGTCAGAGGATATAAAGAGGCGTCAAAAAATAGTGTAAGTAGAATAGAAGACCCATTGGTTATAAAATATTTCAAAAATCGGATTTATTATAAAATGATAGGAAAGTAATGAAGCCAAAAATAGTACTTTTAATTTATGGCTCAGGAGGGCATAAAACAGAAATGGAAAAGCTTATAACAAAGCTCTATAGTGAAGAAGCAGGGCTGGAAGTAAAGAGTGTTGGGATCGCTGAGAATAAATCATTTATAGAACATCCAATGGTAATAGAAACTTTTGAGCAATCACCTCTAAGAGATAAATATTTTTCTTTTAATAATTTCATGAGAATACCTCGGATTTACTTTAATTATTTCTCTTGCTACAAAACAATCAGAAAAAAATACAATGTTCTATCCGTTATTTCAACTGGTCCTGGATTGGCTATTCCTTTTTCACTTTTATTCAAATGGAAAAAAGCGAAAATAATATTTATCGAAACCTCATCTCGCTTTGAATCAGAATCTTATGCAGGGAAAGTAATGTACAGGATTGCTGATAAATTTTATATTCAAAATAATTCTCTGGAGATTTTTTACCCGTCTGCTATTTATTCAGGGCTACTATTATGAAAATATTGGTTACAGTCGGAACCACCCGCTTTGATACCTTGATTAGATTTATAGATCAAACTTTAGAAGGATCATTAATAGAATTCACCTTTCAAATTTCTGATGGGAACTATAAGCCTGTTAATTTCCCTTATTTTTCATTTAGTGATGATATTGAAACATATTATCGTGAAAGTGATTTGGTAATTTGCCATGCTGGTGCTGGAACAATTTTTAAATTGCTTGAAATCAGAAAAAAAGTTATAATTGTCCCTAATACAGAAAGAATTGATAACCATCAGCTAGATATAGCAAACTTTATGGAAAGGAATGGTTACGCGATTACAATCAGAGACTTCAAATTACTTCCCATTGCTATTGAAGGCATTTCAAAAATTACTTTAAAACCATTTGAAAAGCATGATTTTGATAAAGCTGAGGAAATCGTTTCATTTATTATGGGCAAAACCTAAATTCTCTTTAATTAAACAATTATTGATGAAAATTAAATTCCTGTTTAGTTGGTTTTTGATTCTAATTCTATCGCTACTAAGTTCCAAAATAAGTTTTTCTCAGGAGTTAGCTCCTGGAATGCCTATTTTGGAAGATTATGGTAGAAAGGCCCAAATAATTTTAAATGACTCAGATTCTTTAAAAATATTTGGCCTAAGACCAGATCTCTCGATTAAAGCCTTATTTGCTAACCCTGTGGAAAGCTCAAAAAAGAGCTATGAAATTTCACTTTTGCCAGTGCAATTTAATATGGGCTACAATAGCAAAAGGCCTTATGGCTATGGAGGGTACGGGATGCACAATGGAAGAGGCTTCGAACAATATATTAGCACTGGAATATATGGTCGCTTGGGTTTTCTTCACTTACAGCTTCAGCCAGAGTATGTCTTTGCTCAAAACAAAAGTTACCAAGGCTTTGGAAGTGATTATTCCGACAAGGTTTTAAAAGATAGATTTCACTATTGGAACAATAATGATCGACCGGAATTACTTGGAAAAGGAAATTCCAGTAGGCTTTGGTGGGGGCAATCGAGTATTACCGCCAAGTTTGGCGGTTTCGAATCAGGTATTTCTACGCGTACCATCTGGTGGGGACCTGGTCAATGGAATGCTTTGACCTTTTCCGGTAATTCAGAAAGCTTTCCCCATCTCACACTTAACTCACACCGGCCTTTAAAAACTTTTTTGGGACATTTCGAAGGCCAATTGATCGTAGGAAGACTAGAGAGTTCAGGGATGAATGCCTCACAAAATGAAAACCTCAATGAAAAATACTTTCTTCCCTTGGATGAGGATTGGAGGTATTTAAATGCAGTTACCATAAATTATCAACCCAAGTGGGTTCCTGGTTTATTTCTAGGTTTTATTCGCACCTTTCAGCAATACAGCGCCAAAAGAGGCAAACAATTCAGAGATTATATGCCCATTTTCGAAGCTTTTCAGAAAAAAGAGTATTTCCAAAATGGTAACTCAGTAGCATTTGATAGTGAAGCAAGAGACCAGCAGGCTACTCTTTTCCTAAAGTTTCTAAGTAAAAAAGCGAAATTCGATATTTATGTAGAATACGGAAGAAGAGACCATGCCTTTGATTGGAGGGATGCCATTTTAAATCCAGAGCATTCTCGAGCCTTTTTAATGGGTTTCCAAAAGCTAGTTCCTTTAGCCAGGCAAAACACCTATCTCCAAATTCGAAGTGAAATTCTCCATCAGCAGGAATCTGTGAACAGGTATATACGTTATGAAAAACTTGGTGGTAGAACTTCTTGGGCGACGCATTACCAAGTGAGAGGTTTTACCAACAGAGGGAAAGCGCTCGGATCAGGTATCGGTACAGGAAGTAACAGCCAGACCTTTGAGGTTGCTATTGTTGAAGGTTTCAACAAATTGGGGATTATGGTGGAACGGATCGCCAATCATCAGGACTTTTATTACAGGGCATTTGGGCAGGATGATGAAATGCTTCCCTGGGTAGACCTTAGTGTCGGTGTGTTGGCAAACAGGCAATGGAAGAGCTTTTTATTAGGTTCCCAGTTTCAGTTAGTGAATGGAACAAATTACCAGTGGCAGAGCGATCCCGCTAGTACTGCGTCATTCCCAAAAGGAAAAGATATGTTGTCTTTTCATGGAACAATTAATTTGGTGTATTTATTGGGTGTTAATAAGTAAAACATCCTTTTCTTAATTTTAATAACAAGAAAATACAATGAGAATTTTGGTTACTGGGACCGCAGGTTTCATTGGCATGCATTTGGCGAAAAAGCTTTTGGAGAGGGGTGACGAGGTAGTAGGGTTAGATAGTATTAACGATTATTACGATGTAAGCCTAAAAAATGATCGGTTAAGAGTGACTGGGATAGAACCAAATAATATAAGTTATGGAAAAGCTATTATAAGTATCAAATACCCAAATTATACTTTTATTCAGTTAAACCTTGAAGATAAAGCAGGCTTATTCAAACTGTTTAAAGAGCAAAAAATTGATAGAGTTATCAATTTGGCTGCACAGGCTGGTGTACGGTATTCTTTGACAAATCCGGATGTTTACATACAATCAAATATAGTTGGCTTTGGGAATATCTTGGAGGCTTGCCGGCATTATGAAGTCCAACACTTGACGTATGCCTCCTCCAGTTCAATCTATGGTTTGAATACAGAAATGCCTTTTTCTACCAGGCAAAATGTAGATCATCCGGTATCTGTTTATGCTGCATCCAAGAAGTCAAATGAGCTAATGGCACATACTTACAGTCACCTTTTTTGTCTAGCGACCACTGGATTACGTTTTTTCACTGTGTATGGACCCTGGGGAAGGCCAGATATGGCACTATTTCTGTTTACAAAAGCTATAATTGAAGGGAAACCAATTCAGGTTTTTAATTATGGAGAGATGCGGCGGGACTTCACCTATGTTGGAGACATAGTAGAAGGTGTGCTTAAAGTTTTGGATAATCCTCCAAAGCCGAATTTGAATTGGACATTGGAATCTGGAGATGTTAGTAAATCGAAAGCCCCTTATGCAATTTATAATATTGGCAACTCTAATCCTGTCCGATTAATGGATTTTATTAAGGAAATAGAGGATTGTTTGGGGTTAAAGGCTAATCTTAACTTGCTTCCGCTACAGCCAGGAGATGTGCCTGCTACTTACGCAGACACGACACCTCTTGAGGAAGAGCTTGGTTACAAGCCTAATACGTCATTAAGTTATGGTGTTGGACAATTTATTGAATGGTATAGAAATTATTATAATGTTTAAAATTTTATGGTGTTTATGAAATTTTATCGCAAAATTTTAATATTGTAAGATCCTAATGTGTATTTTTGTCAAAATCCTTTCCCTATGAATATTTTTCTGGCAACAGTTACTTCATTTTTCTTTGGTTTTTTAATGACGCCAGTGCTGATTTTGATTCTTAAAAAAATCAAATTTACTGAGGCACCTGGTGGAAGGAGAATCCATGCTGGAAGTATCCCTTCAATGGGGGGTATTGCCATTGTTTTTGCCACCTTCGTTGGATTATTCGCTTGGCTTAGTTTTGATCAAATAGTCGAAACCCGCTATTTCTTAGTCGGGCTTGCGATTATGTTTTCAGTTGGCTTAAGAGATGACCTAATCGAATTGACGGCCCTACAAAAACTAGTTGGACAGTCAATTCCAGCTTTTTTCGTTATTGTAATGGCCGATATCAGGATTTCAAGCTTGTATGGTTTTATGGGAGTTTATGAAATCCCTTACCTTATTAGTGTTGCTGTTACTTTCTTAGCGATATTAGTACTTACCAATTCATTTAACCTTATAGATGGAGCAGATGGCTTAGCTGGCTCCTTAAGCTTGGTGACCCTGAGTATACTTGGTTTTTGGTTTTATACTGCAGGGATGACCTCCTATAGCCTAATATCTTTCACTCTGGTTGGTGGGATTTTAGCTTTTTTAGTATTTAACTGGCACCCAGCTAAAATCTTTATGGGGGATACTGGATCACTTAGCGTAGGATTTAGCCTTTCCGTTTTAGTGATCTTATTTGTTGATAAAACTGGTCTTATGGCTCCCTGGGAAGGGTTAAAGTTAAATGCCCCCTTTTCAGCAGGGCTTGCTTTTTTAATCGTTCCGGTATATGATACCGTTAGAATATTTATTAAAAGGACAATGAATGGCAAATCTCCCCTTAAGCCAGATAAAAGTCATGTTCACCATTTTTTAATTAGAATGGGGTTACAACATGATCAGGTGTCTTTGGTTTTGGTGGTTGTCAAACTTGCATTTATTTCCATTGTTTTTTTCGGATATTCGCTGAGTGATCATGTTTTGCTGCCTTCTATTGCAATTATTGCTACAATACTCGGCATTTGGATGGATAGGAAGACCTTGGAGAAAGTCAAAATCAATTGTAAAAATTCTCCTTCAGTTTCTGGTAAAAATGCAAATCGGTCCAAGAGACGCCACAGCAAACGAAAACCTTCTATTGCAAAGAATATGTTTTCCAACAACGAAATTAATTTGAATTAAATCCGAAATTTGCTTTTAAGATTGCTAATAAAAAAGGCGTTGTGAATGCATCGCCTTTTTTATTAGCACACCATCCTCCCTATTGGACTTGGGACTTTTGAAACAATGCCAGTGATATGGGAATAGAAATGAAAGGACTGAATTTGTAATAAACCCATTATCTATTAGCAATGCCAACCACTATTTCGGATTTAAATATCACAGATTTCAACGCCTTGTTTTAAAGAAGCCAATTTATTGGGCCTTTTTGGGATAAATTCCTGACCGATGTAGCCATTATAACCTGTGTCCATAATTGCCTTGACAATGGCTGGGTAGTATAATTCCTGGGTTTCATCTATTTCATTTCGACCGGGTACTCCGCCTGTATGGTAATGGGAGATATAGGGATGGTATTCATTTATCGTTGCTATTACATCGCCTTCCATAATTTGCATGTGGTAGATGTCATACAATAATTTCATATTGTCAGACCCTACTTCCTTGCATAATGCTACTCCCCAAGCAGTGTGATCAGCTTGGTAATCTTTATGATTTACTTTACTGTTGAGCAGTTCCATACTCATTATGATACCATGTTCCTCTGCTATAGGCATAATCTTTTTCAATCCCATTGCGCAGTTTGCAATACCCATAGCATCGTCCAAACCATTCCTGTTGCCTGAGAAACAAATTATTTGCTTGTAACCAGCAGCTGCAACTTTTGGAATTACTTCTGTGTAACTTTGGATCAATTCATCATGTAGTTCCGGATTATTCCATCCTTTCTCTATACCTAATCCTGCTCCCCATGGCATTGCACAGTAAAGGCCATATTTGGATAGCATTGGCCATTCTTCAGGCCCTGCTAGTTCAATGGATTTCAAACCAATCTCCACAGCAGCCTTGCACAAGTCTTCAAATTCAATGTCATTGTAACACCATCGGCATACGGAATGATTAACATTTCCTTTTAACGCTATTGGTAGGGTTGATTCCGCTGCTGATAGTCGATGTGATAATGAAGGTGCAAGCATACTTGCCAGACCTGTTCCTGCAATTTTTTTCAATGCGGTTCTTCTATGATTTAGATTTTTCATCTCTATGATATTTTTAAGAATAGACAGATTTAATTCTTTTGGTTAGCGTTGCCTTTGTTCATTTGGTTATTTTTTATTTAGGATTTCCTTTACACTTTAGCTTTCTTTTTTTAAGGACATTAAATAGGCTACCAAGTCTACCAATTCCTGTGTATTAATCGATTTCTCTAATCCGGAAGGCATCATTGAGTTTTCCATTTGTTTCATCGAAGACATATCGCTTGTTTTAATGGACATAGTGCTGCCTCCAGGCAATTTCAAATCAATATCAGTTTCGGTTTGACTGGTAATGATTCCACCCAATGTGCTTCCATCTTTCATGTTGATAAGGTATCCTTCATACCCAAAACTAATCCCAGCATCAGGATGGATGATAGAAATAAATTGTGCTTCCTTAGAGAGTTTACTTCCAATTTCTGAAAGTTTTGGACCGAAATCCATACCTGTATTTCCTACCTGGTGACAAACAGCACAATTGTTTTTAAAGACAACCAACCCTTTTTCTACACTACCTTCCATAGCCATTAAGGTACTCATTGAAGGAAGTGGGTTGTCTTCATCTTTCGAGTTGTCCAAATAACTTGCTGCCTCTGATCTGATGTTTTTCCTCCAAGCACGGCTCACTCCCGAAACAGCCGATGCAATTAGATTTTCTGGTAGTTTGCCCTCTTTTAGTAATTTTAGCACTCGATCTTCCCCTCCATAGCTCCCGCCAATTGCTGAAGCTGCTTCTTTTCTGACGGTGATAGGCAATTCAGAATTTAATGTGATCGCTTCGATAATAGCAATTGATTCACTGTTTCCTATTCCTTTTAAAGCTGTCAGTGTAGGATAAATTCTCTTTTCATCTCCGCTATAAAGCGCCTTAAGAATTAATTTTTTCCCCCCTTGGCTAAGTAGTAAGGTTGCAGCCGTTTTTCCAATATTGTTATCATTCTCTAGGATTGCCATTTCCAATATACGTGGATTCTCTGAAGAGACTTCAAATTTTTGAACCAATTCAAGGTAAGCTTCAGTGCCGTAGGTCTCATTCAATGCGTTTTTAAGGGCTTCTTGCGCAAGAATTGATCCTTTCAAATTATAAGGGGAGATATGGGTCAAAACAAGCTTTGTTAGCTCCTTGTTTGTTTCCTGACCTTCCTTAGCTAATTGTTCTTTTTCAAGCATTTTTAATAAAGCACTTGATTTTCTTTTTTGATCAGGATTAAAGTCAAATGCCCTGAAGTACCTCAACCTGTCTTCTAGTGGCTGTTTAGTATCTGATGCCAATAAAGCTAGTTCGGGAATTGCTTCTCCTGTCCTAGATCTCCATACGATATCTTGTCCATTTTTACTGTTAATTATATCTTTCCCTGCTTTATTCAGCCAAGTTGTGTAGAATTTATCCCAATTGCCTGATGCACCTATCCCCAAAGCCTCTAGGTACCACCTGTCTTCACCATCATGTTGCAAGGCTAGTGTTGTCCAAAATTCTGCTGCCTGATCAGCATCATAATCTCTCATAGCAATGGCTACCTCCCTTCTTACTTGTGGGTTTTTATCGTTAACTAATTTTTGAAATATAGGCCTAAGGTTTATGTCCGTTTGCCTTGCTGCTCTGAACGCCGTAATCCGTAAGTCCGGATTTTCATTTTCCAAGGCTATTTCTATATACTTTTTGTTATGGTCTTCTATTTTAGCAAGTAACCATAAAGCCCTAGCCTTGAATCTTGGGTTTTTGTTCTCATTAAATACTTTCTCTAAGGCTGGTGCGGCATTATTACCCATGGCTTTTAAGTTTTTCCAACCCTGATAACGCATGGAAAGGTTGGGGTTTAATAGTGCATCGATAGCTCCTTCCAATGTATTGAGATCATAAGTAGGCACCTTATAAGCCTCCCCTGGGCTGGAGATTCTAAATATTCTACCCCTGTTTAAATCACCAGCCTGATGTCCACCAACTCCTGGATCATACCAATCAGATACCATTAAAGAACCATCGGGAGCCACACAAACATCTGAAGGTCTAAACCATTGGTCCTTTTCACCTTCCATGATGTTTTCTATAGTCGCTTTGTAGCCAGCGCCGTCTTTTTGCACAGGATAGGCCCTTACCACATTAGGTCCTGCATCAGTATGGATCATCTGGTCCCAGAATACCTCTGGTAAAGCCCTACCTTCATAAACAACCATGCCTGTAGGGGAACCTGCGCCAGTTTGTAAAAGATTTGGCACTACACCAGGATCATTTAAATGCCAATGCTGTAACGGAACCTCTTTTTCCAAATTGGTTCTGTTTGCGCGCCAGCCTGCATTGGTCATTTCATCCTTATAGCCAAAATTACCATATTCCATTACATAATTGATTCGTACACCTTTATTGCCATCATCATCATTGTCTGACTGCCACATGGTGCCATAAGAATCCACAGCTACTTCAAAATTATTTCTGAAATTCTGTCCAAGTACTTCTATCTCTGAAAAATCAGGGTTACTCCTGAATACTAGTCCTTGTTTATAATTCTCAGTATTTATGGCTTTACCGTTCCTGTCTTTTAAAACATCACCATTTTTGTCAGTAATAGTTCCTCCCGCATTACCAAAATTAAAGTAAAATTTACCGTCTGGGCCAAATACAAATGCATGCATGCCATGATCATGTTGTTCGCCTCCAATTCCCTTAAAAATCACTTCCCTTTTATCTGCCTTATCATCACCATCGGTGTCGGTAAGAAGCCATACGTAAGGACTTTGTGAAACAATTACCTGATTTCCCATGACCCAAATGCCCAAAGGCGCGTTTAACTCTGGTGATTGGTAGAAAACAGTGCTTTTATCTGCAGCACCATCTCCATCTGAATCTTCCAAGATCAATATTCGATCTCCTTCTGGTTTGGGTTCATTTCCTGTTAGTGCTGGTCTGTAATTGTAGGCCTCACAAATCCACACCCGACCTTTATGATCAATGTCAATATTTGTTGGATTCGTAAGGGTAGGTTCAGCAGCAAACAGTGACGCCTGTAATTTTTCGTTTACTGTAATTCCTAGCAGTGCATTTTCAGGATTTCTCTTTTCTTCTTCTGATAACTGATCAAAAGAGCGGATTGATTCTGGTTCTTTTTTGTTTTCCTTGCAGGAAATCCCCAGTAAGAGGAATAGAAACAGTCCTAATAATCTTATTTGGAGTTTTTTGGCTATCATTATCGTGTTGGGATTGTCTATTGTTAATTTCAATCTTTTAATAAAAATAAATTTACTTTATTTACCCAATAATTAAAATAATTTTTCTGTAGTTTTTTTACCACTTACACAAAACCTTGTTTGGTATTCATATGCGTTTGTTATTTTTAAACTTGGATGATACAATAGATTCGCAATAGCCTGCCCTGACCTTTCTCAGCCTGTCCTGACCTTTCTCAGGGGAAGTGATTTCATCAGGTAATAGTTTATTTTTTGCTTATTTAGGGTTAAATTCTGCGGATCAAGATGGTTCCATTACTTATTTAACGTTTATATTTAAAGTAAATATTTGGTTTCTTGAAATAGAGAACCATGTTTTAATCAATTATCATTTTACCCATTTCACTGTGAAAAGAAGAAAATTTATTCAACAAGCAGGTGTTATCACAGGGTTGGCCGGGATTGGTCCAATTCATGCTTTTTCTAATGATTTGTTAGCTACTAAAAAAGTACGAATAGGGATAATCGGTGGGAGATTCGGAGCTTCGTTCTATTTTCATGAACAGCCTAACTGTATAGTAGAGGCTGTTAGTGACCTTAGGGAGGACAGAAGAAATCACCTTATGAAAACCTACAATTGTAAAAAAAGCTATGGTTCCCTTGAAGAATTATTAAAAGATCCAAAAATAGATGCCGTTTTTCTGGCAACACCTGCTCCGGATCATGCAAGGCATACAATCGCAAGCTTGCAAGCAGGGAAACATGTTTTGTGTGCCGTTCCGCTGGGTATGTCAATTGAGGAATGTCAGGAAATAAAGGAAACAGTATTGAAGACTGGAAAAAACTTTATGATGGCAGAAACTAGTGTCTACATGCAAGGGACAATTTCAGCTAGGAAATTTTATGAGGAGGGGCGTTTTGGAGAGATTTTTAGCGCAGCAGCAGAATACAACCATCCTGGACTGGAAGTGCTTTGGTTTGAGGATGGAAAGCCCACTTGGAGGCATGGGCTAGCTCCCATGAATTATCCCACGCATTGCACGGCTTTGCTGGTAAGTGTTACAGGCGAAAGATTAAAGAAAGTAAGCTGTCTAGGGTATGGCAAGGGTGATGGTTTGTTGAAAGATAACCCTTACAATAACCCATTTTGGAATGAAACAGCCTTTTTTCAAACAGACCAAGACCATCCTTTTAGGGTAGAAGTTAACTGGAAAGGAGCGTTAAGAAATGCTGAAAGAGGAGAATGGAGAGGTGAGAAGATGAGTTTTTACCTTCCTACTGGTCATTCTAATGCGTCTACCATAGTAACCAATGCATCTGAAATGGGAAAAGATGATGCTGGCTTTGAACATACGAAAAATAAAGTGGAACCTTATGAGATCACTAAATGGTGGCAAACCGACATGCTTCCTGAGCCTATGAGGCATAATAGTGGGCATGATGGATCCCATACCTTTATTACCCATGAATTTATCCAATCAATAGTGGAGGAACGGATGCCTAAAGTAAATATTTATGAAGCATTGGCCTATACGGTTCCTGGAATTGTCGCCCATCAGTCCTCTTTGAAAGGAGGTGAATTATTGACTATCCCTGACTTTGATGATTGATTGATAAGGAGAAGGAAATGACTTGAAAACTCCTCAATGTTTGTAACAGGATATTCCATACCTAGGTGTTTTCCTGCCAATTGATAAATGGCTTCTTTTTTCATTCCTGCTTCACGCATTTGCTGAATGGAATAGCTCCCAGCGGATTTTGATAGTTTTTTTCCTTCTTCTTTAAATAACTGGTGATGATAAAATGAGTTACCACTGAAGCTCTTGTTCTTTAACTGATTAGAGAGGTATACCTGTGCTATAGTAGATGGCAATAGATCCATCCCTCGGACAATAAGGTCCACACCATAGCTTAAGTCATCGGTCATGGAAGCCAATTGATAGCTTGCGAAGCCATCTTTTTTTTGAAGCATGAAAAATTCCATGGCACTTGGTAAGTGACAAGTTGTTTGGTCTTTTGAATAAAAGTTTATAGGAATTGGTTCGTCCTTGTGGGTTACCAATCTTAGTGAAGTTTGGTTTTTCCAAAAAGGTATATTGCGATGAAGACAGCTTCCTGTATACCATCTCTTAGGGTGGTTTTTTAATAAGGTTTTCCGGGAACAATCACAGGGGAAAACCAAGGTTCTCTCCTTTAATTCTTCGATAACGTCTCTATACAATGCCAGTCTATGAACTTGAGAGTAGTCTTGTATAAATTCTTTTAAATTTTGTGGACCTTCATCATAAGGTATTTCTAAAAAATCTAGGGTGTCAAAAATATCCTGTATATACTCCGATTTAACACGTTTCTGATCTAAGTCATCAATCCGAAGTAGTATTTTGGCCCCATGCTTTTTGGCCAGACTAACTGTTATGAAAAAAGAAATGACATTTCCCAAATGAAGATAACCACTAGGGGTTGGAGCTAATCTGGTTTTATTGAAATCCATTTGATCCTTATTCGGTGTCTTCGTTTAGGTTAACGGGGATAAATCTTGCAAATAGTTCTTCTTTATACCACCCTTCAACTTTAACTTTTTTAACAACCTCTTTATGATCGGAGTTGTAGGCATAATTTTCCATTTGTTCACGGCTGTTCCAATAACTAAAAGTGGCTTGTTCTATTATCGGCCATTCTCCAATACCCTTTGTATAGATCAATCCCTTGGCTTTTTCAATAGAGTGACTTGTTTTAGGGACAAACTTTATGAATCGGAATACTTTTCGAATTTTAACCCTAGCTCTGGTGATCACCATTATGGCTCCATCTGTTGTTTCATTTGAGGGTGTAAATGGTTTTGATCCATACCAAGTACCATGGCTTTGGATGCAGCGCATCCAATAAGTAAAATTGCTCATGCATTGCTGGTTAAACCTTAGATAACTTTCGGACAAGCTGAAGTTTTTAGCTGCATCCAGGTCTTCCCATACCATCAGTAAAGCATAAGTTGAAAGGTCTGGTTTTAGAGAAAATCCAAAACCTCCACCTGTTCCCATCAATTTAAAAAACTTTTTACCCTTGGCTTTTTTTAATGGTGAGAGTGCCAACTGCATTTGATTAAATGCCCACCAGCGATTTTTTTTGGGATATTGAAAAAAGGTAATGGATACGATTTCTTTGGTTGCATTCATGGTGTGGATAGGTCGAATTAACTCGATTCTTTATTCATTTCTACAATTATTATCAAGCAGTTTTGCATGTCCATAGGTATCAATCAAAAACTTTTTTAATAATAATCCTTATCAAAATTATGGCTAGGGCGATGGTGGTGCCTGCAATTACAAATTCCATTTTGGATTTTGGTTTTAAGTAAATGATGAGGTAGCAATTGAAATGGGTGAGCGGAGTCTCGCAAATTCAATCGGTAACCGATTAACTAATTATGTAACCCCAAAGTAGTAATTATGGTTTATTTAAAGGTTCACAAAAAGTTAAAAGTGACCTTTGCTATTCATTGGGTTTCTCTATTACCTTTGTGAATTATTTAGGATCCATGGTGCAATTAAAAACAAGAAGAATTTCAGCAGGCGCTTTCTTTTTCCTTACAGGATTGTGTTTTTCTTCCTGGGCATCTAGAATTCCCGATTTTCAACAAAAGTTTTCTTTGAGCGAAGGACAGCTTGGGTCCGTCCTATTAGGCCTTCCGCTTGGCTCCCTTCTTGCCTTGCCTCTCGCTACTTGGGCGGTAATCAAATTTGGTAGCAAGTCGGTGGTGATGGTAGGCTTGTCCTTATATATTTTGGTATTGGTGGGGATTGGGTTTTCAATGGATGCCTTTTTTTTGGGAGTGATGGTATTCATTTTTGGTATGATAGGGAATATGATGAATATTTCATTAAATACTCAAGCGCTAAACTTAGAAAAGGATTATGGGAGAAATATTTTAGGTTCCTTACACGGTTTATGGAGTCTGGCCGGTTTTGCTGGAGCAGGGATCGGTGGCCTAATGGTTTATTTGCAATTATCTCCTTTCCAACACTATTCAATTATTTCCTTCGTGGGCATTTTTGTAATCTTCACCTTTCGAAATGGATTTGTTCCTGAAGTTCAAGATAAAACAAATTCAGTGAGGGGACTTGTCTGGAGAAAACCTGATAAAACGCTTCTTAAACTAGGTATGGTTGGTTTTTGTGGTATGATGTGTGAAGGGTGTATGTTTGATTGGTCTGGAGTATATATGAATAAGGTTGTACAAGCTCCAGCCTATCTGGTACCTACTGGATACATTGCTTATATGGGTGCTATGGCCATCGGTAGGTTTGCTGCGGATAAATTGACGCATCGTTTTGGGATGATTAGTGTATTGCAGGGTTCTGGAATCTTGATTTTTTCTGGATTGATTTTATCAGTAGCATATCCATATGTCTGGACGGTCATTATTGGCTTTTTGATGGTTGGGCTAGGAACAGCAGCCATAGTGCCTCTTTGTTTTAGCCTAGCGGCAAACGCTACTTCCTTACCAACTGGTATTGCCATAGCCATGGTTTCTACCATTTCCTTTTTTGGGTTTTTGATGGGCCCACCTTTGATTGGTTTCATTGCCGAGTGGACTGGTTTAAAGGCTTCCTTTGCTTTAATGTCTTTGGTAGGCTTGATGGTTTCATTTTTGGTTTGGATAAGTAAAAAAAGTTTTACTCCTAAAACTGCCTGACAGGATCCTTTTATATTTAAAATTAAGGCTATTGCATATTAGAATTTAATCACTATTTTTACGAAAATTTAATACCATACCAAATCGGTAGGTTTTGTAGAATAATAAAAATACCTGGCATGCAGGAATCCCTGATTTCAAAAAAAATTTATTCAAAGGAAGAGATAAAAGTCCTCAATGAAAAGTACCGATATTTATCGGTAGAGGAGCGTGTGAAACAGTTATATGAAGATTTTGATGCAAGCGATGTCATGCTTACCAGTTCCTTTGCGGCTACCTCAGCTTTATTATTGAGCGTGTTCTCTAAAAGCAATCCGCAGCAGAAAATTTATTTCATTGATACAGGTTACCACTTTCCTGAAACACTTGCGTATCGGAAAAAATTGACAGAGTTGTACGGTTTGAATGTGGAATCTGTCAGTGCCGGCAAAGAAGACCATGAATTTACGAGCAAGAATACAACATGGAAGACTGATCCCGAATTGTGCTGCGCTATTAATAAAGTGAAACCCCTTGAGTTAATAAAAAGTAGATTTTCAGTATGGGTTTCAGGTTTAATGAGTTGGCAGAGTGACCACCGGTCCACGTTGGATATCTTTGAGGAACGAGGAGGAATTCTTAAGTTCTATCCATTATTGGATGTCACTGAAGAAGAAAGAGATGCTTATATCAACAAGCATAAACTCCCCTTTCATCCGCTAATAGCTTTTGGATATCACTCTATCGGATGTAAACACTGTACCGTTCCAGGAGAAGACAGAAGTGGTAGATGGAACAACAGCCCGAAAACTGAATGTGGGCTTCACCTTTAAGTATCAGTGTTTAATTGGTTCGGTTTGATAATAATAAATGTGTTTTTAAAGCAAAGCCCGTTCCTACTTTTGGATGGGCTCTGCTTTTTGTATAATTTTGTTTTTATAAAAAACTTAAACCCAATGAAAAAATCCCTGTTCTTATTTTCCCTGCTGGTTATTTTTTTTGCCTGTAAGCCGGAAAAGAAGGTTGAAATTATAGAATCACAAACTTCTCCATCTTTAGACTCCCTTAGCCAAGCCTTAGGTTGGCCTGAAGATTTAGCCATTCAGTTTTTTTCTGGTCCGGATATAACACCAAGTCCGGCCTGTCTAGCAGTATCGCCCTATGGGGAAGTATATGTAGGAGTGGATGCCATTGGCTCTCTCGGGAAAACTCCAGGCAAAGGAAGAATTGTTAAATTAATAGACAATGACAACGATGGTCAGGCAGATACGCATACCGTTTTTGCAGCCGTGGATAATCCAAGGGGGATTATTTCGCTAGGAGATAAATTATTTGTGCTTCATACTGTGTTTTCAAAAAAAGATAGTTTGGCTACCGGTATGGACCTTGTAGTGTTTGAAGACAAAGATGGCGACGGAATTGCAGATGGTCCGTCAATGCCAATAATACAGCATATTAGCTCACCTAAATTCCTGCAAAGTAGGGGTACAGATCATGCGACCAACGGAATTCGTCTTGGGATAGATGGATGGATTTATATTGCAGTTGGTGATTTTGGTTTTCATGGGGCAGTAGATAGAGAAGGAACCGAATTAACCATGCTTGGTGGTGGCATTTTAAGGGTTCGCCCTGATGGGACAGAAATGGAAGTATATACCCATGGACTAAGGAATATATACGATGTTGCTATCGATCCATACATGAATATGTTTACCCGGGGTAATACCAATGATGGTGGGGGATGGAACATTCGGTTTATTCATCAAATCCAGTCAGGTGAATATGGATACCCTGTTTTGTTTAAAAACTTTACAGAAGAGATCATTCCGGCATTAATAGATGTTGGAGGTGGATCAGGCACAGGAGCCTTATACCTACAAGATGATCACTGGCCTACAAAATACAACAATAACCCACTGATGGCAGATTGGGGTAGAAGTCAAGTGTTTATTCACAAAGTGACCGAAGACGGTCCTACCTATACACAAGCTGAAGAACCTTTTTTCAAACTTCCTCAAGTTACTGACCTAGACATTGATGGATCTGGAAGGATGTTTATGGCTGCCTGGGATGGGGCTGGTTATTCAGGAAATGACAGTAAAGGATACGTGGTGAGAGTTGTTCCTAAGGTATTGGAATACAGTGAAATGCCTGACCTTCCTTCTTTAGGTATAGATGATTTAGTAGATTTGCTCAAAGAGAATAGTGCCACCATCAGGATCTATGCACAGCAAGAGCTGATAAAAAGAGGGTCTGAAAAAGCAGCGAAAGAGGTTTGGGAACTTGCCACTGATGAAGATGCTCCTGATCATTCCAGAGTAGCGGCCATGTATGCTTATACCCAGATCAAAGGGGTAGATGCAGTTCCTCAGTTGTTGACTTTAATGAATGATATTCAGTTCAAAGAATATGTAATCCGAGCGATCACCGACCGCAAAGATTTTATAGGAAAGTTATCCATAGATCCCTTTGTGGAGGCATTGGAAGATCCCTCTGTGAGAGTGAAAGCGGCTGCAATAATAGCGTTGGGTCGCATCGGAGATAAGGCTGCTATTCCTCAATTGTTAGCCACACAAGTTCCTGACTCCTTCCATGCACCAACTTATGGAGAAGAAGGGCCTCATGCATCACCTAATTCGGACATAGTTTTGCCACATTTGGCCGTAAGGGCATTGATTAAATTGGAGGCAGATGAAGAAAGTTTAGCTGCTGTAGGTTCTCCGAATTCTAAATTAGGACTATGGGCCCTGCGCTACATGCATTCTAAAGCAGCTGTGACTGGTTTGATTGCTAAATTCAATGGAGCTGGGACAGAGGACCTTGAATTGCAGCAAGGTATATTAACTAATTTGGCAAGACTGTATACCAAAGAAGCACCCTATAATGGTACCTGGTGGTGGGGAACCCGACCTGACACGCATGGCCCTTATTACAAATCCGTACTGTGGTCTGAATCGGCACAAATCAAGGAATTATTTAAGAAACTTTGGGACAATGGTTCTCAAAGTGAAAAAGATTTGATCGCAATGCTCAACGAAAAAAACCGAATGGGAATCACTGAATTTGGTGGTGATTTTTCTGTCACTGAAATTATTGAGGAACCAGACGTTGATTTAGAAAAGATAAAAAATCAAAAAGGTCAGGTGGGAGCGTCTTCCATTGAGGACATTCTTTTGGCCATGCAGGAAGTGAAAGGAGAAGCGGTCAAGGGAAAAGCAATTTTTCAACAACAAGGTTGTAAGGCATGTCACAGTATTTCTGCTGATGAGCAAATGAAAGGGCCGTTTATGGGGCAAATTGGGAGTATCATGACTAGAGAGCAAATCGCTGAATCCATTTTGAAACCCAACGCTTCAATTTCCCAGGGCTTTGCGACTGTTATGATTGCCACCAAGGATGATAAATCTTATGTGGGCTTTGTAACTGCAGAAAGTGCAGCGCGAATAGTTATCCGAAATATTGCCGGGCAAGCTTTTACCATCTTGGCGGATAATATTAAGGAGCGTACGGAGCTTGAGAATTCTATGATGCCAGTGGGATTGGCCAATGCGCTGTCCTATGAAGAGTTCGCTTCTTTGATCACCTATCTCTCTGAACAAATATAAGGCTTACCCATAAGCTAAAACAATATAAACCCAATCGAAAACCTGACTAAAATTTCAGGCTTTTGATTGGGTTAAATTTTAAAGTAATTTTTTAGGATAGGTTAAACCGACAAGAAATCAAGGAGAAAACTTCAGATTAAAATTTCTCCTTAATTTTTGAGAACCAGGAGGGCGAATTACTGCTTTTATTGTTGAATTGATCATCTCCCAATAACATACCGAAAGGTTTGAGCGGTTCATAATGATCGCAAACTACCTTAAGCATGGCAGCGAAAGGAAGAAACAATATCATACCAGCCACACCCCAAACTGAAGCACCTATAATTAAGCTCAAAATAGCTGCAAGGGCATTTATATTAACACTATTCCCAACTACCTTTGGACTTAGGAAGTTGCTTTCAATAACCTGAATAAGCCAAAACATAATCGCGACAGCCACGGGAACCCAGAGTTCGTCTTTTGACATAAAGGCATATAACACAGGTATGCTGGCTCCTATAGTGGTGCCTACAAAAGGAATTATGGAGAGAGAGGCCGCCAGAAAACCAAAAAGAAAAGGGTTGTCAAGGCCTATGATCCACAAACCTGTGCTATTGGCTAATCCAAGGATAACAATCAAGGTTAGCATGCCAGATAAATACTTTTGACCAACCAACTGAATCTTTTTGAGCATGTGGTGGTATTCTGATTTTTTGTTTTCGGGAGCAAAACGCTTAAACGCAGACACCAGTCCTTCTTTATAAATTAAGAATAAAAAAGTGTAAATAATAGTTGTGAAAAGTCCTGTAAAGAAACTGGCCGTACTACTAAAGGTGGTGCCTAACATTCCAGCCGCTCCGTTCTTGGCCCAGGTTTTTGCATCTTTAAGAATTTCCTCTTTTTCCAAGGCGCCTAAAAAGCTTGCGTTTTTATTTAAATAGACAATTGAATCAGTAAATAAATTCATCAATTTATCTCCGAAATTACTCAATTCATCTGAAAGTGAAATAATCTCTGCCGAGAAAAAAGTAAATACGCCAATTATTACCAGAAAAAAAGTGAGTAGAACCAAGAATGCAGCGACAATGATGGGAATGCCTTTGCGCATTAGCATGTTATGCAGTGGATGAAGAATAAAGGAAAGCAAGAGGGCAAAACATAAAGATATCAAAACGCTTTTCGCCAAAACCATGGCAAATAAAAGTAGGAATACAAAAGCAAGCGCATAAAAGGCTTTTTGAAAGGAAAGTTGCATAAGTATCTTTATTACAATTTAAAATTAAATGGTTTATATTTGAATTGAAATAGGATTGAAAACCGAGAATTTATTTTTTCGGGTATTTTATTTCAAGAAATCACCACATTTAGTTAGATTTACTCCTAATTGATGAATAATGGTCAAAATGCCAAATGATAGGGGACAGTAAAATTGAAGTTGATGGCGAAGTTAAGTTTGGTTGATATCTAAAAGACTTCTACTCAAGTTTAAGTTTCCATATTCAAGTTGAGGCCTCTATTTACTTCTTGGCCTTGATAATGTTCGACGTTTTTATATTTTCTAGACTTTTTGGCTGAACTTCAAATAAAATGTTATTTAATTCTTTTGAATTTCTTTTAGGATTTTTACCTGTTACTTTATTCGTATTTTATTTCTTCGGTCCAAAGCTTAAATCACCCTTTACAGGACTTTGGTTACTGCTTTGCTCCTTGTTCTTTTATGGGTGGTGGAACCCTGCCTACCTAATATTAATTTTTTTCTCCATAGCATTCAATTATTTAATTTCAAAAAGAATCTTCCCTGGACAGAAAAAAACACTTGTTTTTGGCATTTCTATAAATTTGTTGGCGTTAATATTTTTTAAATACACCGATTTTGTAATCTATAACCTGAATTTTATCCCCGACCTTTCTCTAGGTTATCTTAATTTGCTGTTACCTCTAGGGATTTCTTTTTATACTTTTCAACAAATTGCTTACTTGGTAGACAGTTATAAGGGAACCAAGAAGGAGAAAAACCTATTTTCTTACGGTTTATTCGTTTCTTTTTTCCCTCAGTTGATAGCTGGACCCATTGTACATCACACTGAAATGATGGGGCAGTTCAGGAATCCTCGCCTGACAAATTTAAATTACGACCACCTTTCCAGAGGAGTTTTCATTTTCATGATGGGATTGGCCAAGAAAATTGTAATAGCTGATAGTTTTGCTAAAATTGCTAACAAAGGATATGCCAATGTTACCTCGTTGGGGTCAGTGGAAGCCTGGGCTTCCTCCCTGGCCTATTCATTACAGCTTTATTTTGATTTTAGTGGATATTCGGCCATGGCTATTGGGCTTGGACTTTTATTCAATATAAAACTTCCTCAAAATTTCAACTCTCCCTACAAATCCCTTAGTATTAAGGACTTTTGGAGAAATTGGCACATGACATTAAGTAGGTTTCTTAGAGACTACGTCTACATTCCATTGGGAGGAAATCAGAAAGGGAATTTTAGAACCAGTTTAAACCTTATGGCTACCTTTCTCCTGGGAGGTATATGGCATGGTGCCGGATGGACTTTTATGTTTTGGGGTTTTTTACATGGTATTGCATTGGTGATTCATCGTGAATGGTCGAAAATGGGGTTGGTTTTGCCAAAAATTCCCGCACTTTTGTTGACCTTCCTATTTGTGAACATTACTTGGGTGTTTTTCAGAGCAGATTCTTGGAACAGTTCCTTAGGTATGCTGTATAGGATGTTTAGTAGAGTGCCTGGCATGGAGGATTTTTATTTGGTAAGTAACTACTATGACCTTCCGGTTTGGATTGCAGGTGTGGTTTTGCTTTTTGTGCCGAATGCCATCGAAATGGGTAGAAGACTTAAACCTTCGATTACTTATTTGATATTAAATGTCTTGTTGTTTTTACTCAATGTGATTTATCTTAATTCCATCGTTAAAAATGACTTTTTATACTTTGATTTTTAAGGCTATGGAAAAACAATTCAAAAAATATCTTCTGATTTTACTTCTTAGTTATGTTGGGGCCTTATTGGTTTTTGGCTTCCTAAATATTTTCTTGGATGTTTTTGGCTTGTATGGTTTTAGGGATAAAGATAAGGTAAGGGTTTATGGAGAAGAGCGGTTTTCAAAATACCTGATGACCTTCCACCACATCCCACAACATTTTGATGGGATGATTCTCGGACCTTCCCTTTCCGCCAACCTCAATCCGGAATCCATCTCGGGCAAAAATTATTTTAATGTCAGTATTATGGGGGCTAGGATGAATAATATTTTGTCTTTGACAACTAATGTATTGGAAAATAATGGGACAATAAAGGAAGCAATTGTTTGTATCCATCCTTACGTGACCACTGATATAGGTGCTGAGGAAATGGATTTTATGAATCCTGATACCTACTGGAAAGCCTATGGTTCAGTTAATCTTCTCAGGGTTTATGGTCTGGGGCTTATTAGGAATTTCGACCTGTGGCCCAATAAATACCCTAAAAATCAGTATAGAACAAATGGGAGCAATGCGTTTGAAGCACTCTTTAGAGTGGAGGATGTAGCTGGAAGAATAGCAGAAGAGGTGAACAATGTTAAAGTAAATGAATTTGAAATCGGAAGCAATCATCGAAGGGATTTCAAGAAGTTATTAACTTTATTGCAAAGCAATAACATTCAAACTTTCATTTATTTTCACCCAGTGCCCTATCCCATTTATCAAGCCCACAGTGATGAAATGGACCAATATTGGGTAGATATTCTCTCTGGAACAGATGTGAAAAAGGGTGAGTTATTGAGCTCTTATAATTTCAATAGTCCTGAATTTTCTGATTTTTCTAAGGATGTGTCCAATTATATTGATCATGGACATCTAAGCCTAAAGGGACAAAAGATTTTGATTCAAGAAATTATGGTCAAAATGGACCAGATGGAATAATAAAAGGCCTTTTCAGATCGAGATTAAAGGTTACCAAGAGTTTTCCTCACCATTTTAAATGTTAAACTTCTGGCATAGTAATTGACTTTCTAGTCTTGAGAATATTTTCAATTAAAAAAACAAAAATGAAGCGTTTATCCAATATACTTTTTGCACTATTTATCTTTTCATTGGTAGGGTGTACTACAGCAGAAGTGAATAAGTTTTTGGCAGCGGCCAGTGAATCTGCACTTACAGAAAATGAAGTCGGAAATGGGTTAAAGGAAGCCTTGATAAAAGGTGTGACCGAAGGAGCAAACCTTGCATCAACCGAAGATGGTTTTTTTAAAAATGACTTGATAAGAATAGCACTTCCTGAAGATGTTCAGCGTGTAGAGTCCACATTGAGGAATATTGGCCTTGGGTCAGAAGTGGATCGGGTAATTATGACCATTAATAGGGGTGCAGAAAGTGCCGCAAAGGAGGCGAAACCTATCTTTATTGCTGCGATCAAGCAGATGACCATTACGGATGCCTGGAATATTTTGAGAGGGCAAGATGATGCAGCCACACAGTACCTCCAAAGAACCACTACAGAAAAATTAACCGCTTTATTTCAGCCACATGTTCAGGAATCACTGGATCAGGTAGGAGCCACACGCTATTATGGAGATCTGGTCAGTAGGTACAATTCCTTTCCCACTACCTCCCGTAAATTAGACCCTGATTTGAATGCTTATGTAACGCAAATGGCCATCAACGGTCTGTTTCAATTGGTAGCCCAAGAAGAAAGAGCCATACGTGAAAACCCTGCAGAAAGAACTTCCGCTCTATTGAAACGCGTATTTGCGGCGCAGGATAGCACTGGGGAGTAAGGGGAAACAACCTAACGTCAATCCTATTTTGGGAATCAAAGTATTTAAATCATACAGCATTAAATTGTATTTAAATACGCTTTTTTTCTAATTTTGGATTCCGTTTTGAATACCTATATTAGACATAAAGGCAACAAAGTCATGCTTTTGACTAGGAGCCAGCGAAAGAGAAATTCAATTTATTTCTTCTCAATAAACCTGTCATCCAAAAGCTTTAATCTTGTTAATGTTTTGTCACCAAATTCGTGAATTTTCAATGAAAACGTAATTGTTTCCCAATTAGACCCGATATTTTCAACTGTTGAAGCGTATTGCTGACCCCCTTCCCAAGCAATTTGTAACTCCCCGCTAGTCTTGTTAAATGACCATTTCCCCACCAATATGGAATTGATTCTTCCGTTTGTAAGTGCATGTACCTTTCCATCCTCCTTAAACAGAAAATCAATATAACTTCCATATTCACTTTGCCAGAAAACACCACCTGCTGTTAATTCGGATTCAAAACTGTTTAATTGCTCTGAAGATAAATTACTCGAACCATTGCAGCTTATTGTTGCAAATAGTATCAAAAGGAAAGAAATCTTTGTTAGGTGCTTCATTTTACCTGTGAATTTTTATTAATCTGACTAATTTCAGTTTTTTGAGTACCCATTTTGATGATTATTTTTAAAATACTTTCAAGTTAGTATTATTCCCAAGTAAAAATTGTTGCTTTTATTCAAGTACTGGTTTTAGCGTAAAGGGAGATTGTTATTTATTTTCCTTTCTATGCAAAACCAGTACTTAACGGTACTGGAATTATGTGCCCCCTAAGGCTGTGTCTTACTTTTTATAAGTTCAACAATATTTTCCACTTTCTGTTCCAAATCTTCTTTGAAGGAATTTTTAAAATGCTGTTCGTTCGATGCTGTTAAATTTGGAAGAAAGATAGTAGCATATAAAATCCAATATGGGTTACAAGTTTAAGGTAATAGGTTGGTTCAACCTTCAATTTCATATTAAAAATTTTAAATTAAGATGAAATTTCAATTAATTCTATTCTTCGTAGCCATATTAATTTGTGGTTGTTCCGGTAAAACCAAAAAAAAATTAGGCACCACTTTAACGCCCCAACATTTTGTGGATAGTCGTAGAAGATATGTCTTCTTATTTTAGATACGAGGGTTAAGCATTGGTTAATACACCAAATGTCGACCGTATAGCAGCAGAAGGTGTAGTGTTCAGTAATGCCTGCGTAAGTGCTCCGGTTTGTTCTGCCAGTCGTTCTGCAATGATAAGTGGTATGTACCAAACTTAAATAGGTGCACACCACCACCGTTCTTCACGCGGTGAGTTAAAAATCGAACTTCCTGAGGAAATCAAAACCATTCCTGAAATGTCCAGGGCTGCTGGTTACTACACTAGCAATGGCACAGAAAAGGCAGGACAAAAAGGAAAAGAAGACTACAACTTTTCATACGATTCAAAAGCATTATATGATGGAGCAGACTGGAGAGGTAAGGAAGAAGGACAGCCTTTTTTTGCACAGGTTCAGTTAAGGGGTGGGAAACTACGGAATGTCCCCAAATGGCAGGAAGAAGTATTGGCAGGCTTGGATCCTTCGTTAATAATAACTCCTGACGAGGTAACGCTACCTCCCTATTATCCTGATTTAATTGCCTTTCGATAGGATTGGGCTGATTATCTAAACAATGTACAATATACGGATAGGGAAGTCGGAGCAATTTTAACTCGTCTAGAAAAGGAAAAATTTTTGGACAAAACCGTTATTTTCTTTATCACCCATAATGGCATTAGGCAGGCGCGTGGAATAAAGTTTTTGTACGATGAAGGAACCCATATTCCCTTTATTGTTTGGGCACCAAATCGGTTTAAACCCCAGGCTATAGATGATTTAATTAATCATATTGACATGTCAGCAACTTCGTTACAACTGGCGGGAATTAAAATACCGGATTACATGGATGCCAACCCACTTTTAGGTGAAAGTTACAAGTCTCGGGATTACATTGTCAGTGCACGCGACCGTTGTGACGAAACAGTTGACCATATTCGTAGTGTTAGAAAAGAAAACTTCAAATACATCAAAAATTATTTGCCTTTAAGACCTTATTTGCAGCCAAGTCGATACAAAGACGACAAACCTTGGATGCCTATTCTTAGGGAGTTGGACGAACAAGGGATGTTGAATGACATTCAGAAATTAATAACTGCTAAAACACGTCCGAAGGAGGAATTATATGATTTATCAACGGATCCCTTTGAAATCAATAATCTGGCTCAAGATAAAATCTATAGTAAAAATTAAATGAATTGCGTGGTATTCTTGAAAATTGGATCATTGAAACAGGAGACAAGGGTATTGAACCGGAATCGATGGAAATGTATGATAGTGACATGAAAGTTTATTTGGGAAAGAATGAAGATTCGGAGCTGAAAGCGAATATTGCATTGATGAAGAAATGGGCAGCTGAAGGCAAATAATTCTTTTGATAGATGGAATGAAACCTGATAAAGAAGCAATTGTACCAGCAAACATTTATAAATAGTTTTGAAAAAAACGGGACAGGCACTATGAATTCTATTGCATAATCCGGATTAAACAGCAAAAAAAGTATAGAGTAGTTGTATCAAAATCATTGGTCTTTTACCAATAAATCATAAGCCTGCTTTGCAATTTCTAATTCTTCATTGGTGGGAATGACAAGTATTTTTACTTCGGAAGTGGCTGTATTAATTTCCCTGATATTATTTAATTTTTGTTCGTTTTTTGCTTTATCCAAAAGAATTCCAATGAAATCCATACCAGCACATACAAGCTTTCGTATCAAACTCGAATTCTCCCCAATTCCTGCGGTGAATATAATGGCATCTAATCCGTTCATCGCTGCAATATATGCACCAATGTATTTTTTAATGCGGTACGCATTCATTTCTAACGCTAATACGCAATCTGGATTACCATTTTCAGCTTCCCTTTGAATGTCTCTTAAATCGCTATATCCTGTAAGGCCTAACATTCCACTTTCTTTAGTGAGTAGGGTATTCACTTTATCCAAGCTATATCCTAAATTATTAACAAAATAGAATATAATTGAGTGATCTATATCGCCGCTTCTGGAACCCATTATAAGTCCGTTAGAAGGTGCAAAACCCAAACTATGGTCTATACTTTTTCCATCCAAGATCGCTGTTATACTGCAACCGTTGCCTAGATGGATGGAAATAATCTTAGATTTTTTTAATTGTAGATATTCAATTGCCCTTTCAGAAACATACTTGTGACTCGTTCCGTGGAAACCATATACCTGAATATTTTGATCCTTATAAAAACTTTTAGGAATAGCATATTTTTTTGCTTTTTCAAGTATGGTTTGATGAAAGGCTGTATCAAAAACAGCTACTTGTTTTGCTGAAGGAAAAAGTTTCTCTGCAATAAGAATTCCTTCAAAATTATTAGGATTGTGCAAAGGTGCTAAGGCATTATATGCTTGAATCTCTTCCTTAACTTCAGCGTTAATTAAAGTAATATTGGAAAATGAATTCCCACCGTGTACCACACGATGTCCGACGACCTCAATTTCGTTCGTATCCTTAATAACCCCTTTTTCTGGATCGATTAACCATTCTACAATTTTTTTTAGACCTTCCTTATGCGTGTGTAATCTTTCTGTCTTTTGAATAGTAACCGTGTTCATTTTATATTTTAGAAGTGCATTTTCTTGACCAATCCTTTCTATAATTCCGTCGCATATCAATTCTTTGGAAGGCATTTTTATTAACTGAAACTTAATTGAAGAGCTGCCAGAGTTGATTACCAATATATTCATACTTCTCCTTTAGTTTAAATTCTTTGTGCCTGAATTGCCGTAATAATAACCGTATTAAAAATGTCGTCCACTGTGCAACCTCGACTTAAATCATTCACAGGTTTATTCAATCCTTGAATTATTGGTCCAATGGCCAATGCTTTTGTTTCTCGTTGCACTGCTTTATACGTGTTATTTCCAGTATTAAGATCAGGGAAAATAAAAACACTAGCTTGTCCTGCTACTTCAGAATCCGGCATTTTGGTCTTACCAACTGTAGCGTCTACCGCAGCGTCATATTGAATAGGACCCTCTATTTTTAAATCGGGTCTCATTTTCTTGACGATTTCTGTTGCCTTTCTTACACGTTCCACATCTTCTCCCACACCTGAAGTCCCGGAAGAATACGATAACATTGCGATCTTAGGTTCAATACCAAAGGATAAACTGGTATTCGCAGAGGAAATTGCAATTTCAGCCAACTGCTCTGATGTAGGATTTGGGTTAATCGCACAATCGCCAAATACAGACACACGATCTTCCAAACACATAAAAAAGACCGACGAGACAATCGAAACTTCTGGTTTTGTCTTTATAAATTGAAGTGCTGGAAGAATGGTATGCTGCGTCGTATGAATAGCTCCAGAGACCATACCATCTGCATCACCTTTGTACACCATCATCGTTCCAAAATAAGACACGTCCTCCATCAAATCTTTCGCCATTGCGAGATTGACATTCTTATGTTTACGAAGCTCGTACAACGTTTTCACATAAGCTTGAAAATGTGGAGATTCAATCGGGTTGACAATAGTTATTTTACCTAAATCTAGCGCAATATATAGCTTCTCAATTTTATCTTGTATTTGTTTTTCATCTCCAAGGAGGGTTATTTCAACCACATCTAAATCAACCAAATGTTTCGTTGCTCTTAGAATTCGTTCATCTATCCCTTCAGGCAATACAATATGTTTTTTAATCGATTTCGCCTTTTTTAATAGATCATACTGAAACATTCTAGGTGTAATTCCATTCGTTTCAAAAGTAATTAAGCGCTCTACCAGAGCTTCTGCTTGTACGTGTTTTTCAAAATCCTTTATTGAGGTTCGAATCTTTTGAGTATTCTGGGCATATATCTGAGATTTTATAGCACCTATGCTATTTGCAACCGAGAATGTCCGTTCTTTTACTGAAATAATGGGCACAATGTCTGAAAGGCCTTCAATGAGTTTAATGATTGAATCTTCAGGGAGTAAACCGCCCGTAAGTACAATGCCAGATATGGAAGGATAATTCGCCGAAATATTTGCCTGCAAAGCTCCCAAAATAATATCTGCTCTATCCCCCGGAGTAATCACCAAACCATTTTCTTTTAAATGAGTGAGATAGTTGCGTAATTCCATAGCTCCAACACTAAAATATCCAGCTTGGTTGTTAATATAAGATTCTCCGAAAAGAACCTTTCCATCTAGTTCTTCTACAATCTCCTTTATTGACGCATTTGCCAAAATAGGATTCAACGGAATTGCGTTTACGATTACTTCAGAAGGCAGATGTTTCTCCAACTCAGAAACTACTAAAATTTGATTTTTTGGTTCTACTTTGTTGGCTATAATAGACAAAACTTTAACGCCTTTATCCCTAAATGAATCATAAGCCATTTGTAAACTTCCCACCAGCTCTTGCATTGTTTTCCCGACACCACTAGCCAGAATAATAGCTGGTACACCTAAATTTTTTGCAATGAGAACATTAATATCAAACTCTATAATAGCACCTTCCCCAACAAAACTGGTTCCCTCTATTAACACAAAATCAAAACGCTCTTCAATAGCTTTGTATTTTTCAATAATCTTGCTAATAATTTCGTCATCTTGATTATCATTTTTCATTCGAATAACCTCGCTTCGACTCAAGGCATAGGCTTCTTCAAACTTCAAGTCCAGATTGAAATAAGTGCTAACTGTATTGATATGATTGTCTATCTTACCTTTCTGGAAGTCGTCAATAATGGGTCTAAAATAGCCTACCTTGGCTGCCTTGCCCAATAATAGTTGCATCAATCCCAGAGATACAATAGACTTCCCACTATTAGGTTCGATTGTAGCTATATAAATAGCTTTATTGGTTGGTTTATTAGTCATATGCTCATACTATATTTGAATGATATCTACTGAAGTATATACGAATAAAGTAGTAAACCCCCATTAAAGCAATAGGTTGCTTCATAAGCTCCGCAGATTTAGGTTTAAATGGAAAATAATTAATCACAAAACTATTTAAGTAGTTATTCTTTATTGGACAATTTCAAAAGGCTAATTTAAGAAATGTTTAAGCAATAGCGATTTAGGTGTGGGGGCAGACAAATTTTTGTTTCTATTGAGTATCTTGACTTATGAAAAGTTAGTGAATGTAATTCCGCCAATGAATCATACCCGGAACTTACTATCCGCATGAAGTAAAATTTAGAACAGCTCATTTCTTTTCAGGAATTTGTCATTTGATTTTTGGAAACTTGTATAGGATTTGTGATGACAGACCAATAAAAAATTTGATAAAAGTACATTTATCTGTACTTTTACATTAACAGTACACACCACGCTACCCGTAGAACAGCGCCCCAGGGTGTGTCTTTTGCCTTTAAAGAGGTTTTGCTTTAATTTTTGAATAGGTTTGACAAGAAGCCCACTACAATTGATGAACAAATCCGTATCCTTAAATCCCAGGGTCTAACGATTGAATCGGAATCCGAAGCCAGCCACTATTTATCCCATATCAGCTACTATTGTCTCGGGGAGTATTGGCATTCGATGCAGGAAGATAAAAAAAACATATTTTTAACCCCTCCAGCAAATCTTCAGATGTAATTACACTGTATTGTTTTGACAGGGAGTTAAGGTCTCTTTTATTTGATGTGATCGAAAAATTGGAGATAATTTTGAGAACTAAACTAATTTATCATTTAAGCCATGAATGCGATCCCTAGTGGTTTCAGAACTTTGAAATTTTCACGGATAGCAGAGCTTTAGTAAAAACGCTTTCGGGATTAGAAGATGAAATAAGCAGGTCAAAAGATCCAAATCTTAAAAAGCATAAGGATGATAAACGTTTTCCTCCTGCCTGGAAAACATTAGAACAAACAAGTTTTGGTGCACTTTCTAAATTATACGGAAATCTCAAAAACACCATTAAATCAAAAAACACCATCGCAGAAGAATATGGTACAGTAAACCATACCTACCTGCCGAGCTGGTTACAGTCCATAGCGCAAATCAGGAACTATTGTGCCCATCATTCCAGATTATGGAACAGAAACCTTCCTGGAGCCCCCAAGTTGCTATCCAATCCACCGTATGCTTGGGCTCAAGATGTTCCAAAGCAACATGAGCTTCTCAAGCTTTATGTCCATCTATGTCTAATGAAGTATTTATTGAATGTAGTAGTGCCGAGAAACCATTTTACTAAAAAATTAATCCATTTATTTGAGAAATATCCGACCGTTGATCCCAACGCATTGGGTATGAAACCAAGTTGGTTCAAGGAAGATTTATGGGTTTAAAATAAAGCTAAAGGAAATATGAGAGAATTAGATGCTGACCTAAAAGAAAAGTTTAAAATTAATTTGTTGATACTTCGAATTTGCTTAACTATGGCAGTTATTTTAGCAATTCTTTCCTTATCAGTTTTCTTTTTTGCATGGAGGTACCCATGGATTACCAATAATTTTACTTTCCCAAATCCAGCCTCTGATTATGTTACTTCTTTAGCACAAGTTTTTGGAGCAATTTCTGGAGTGTTGTTTTTGTACGCAGCTTTTTTGGGTCAGCAGCAACAAATGATTATTCAACAACAGGAAATTAGAACTCAGAATGAGTTTAATAATCGAACAATCAATAATCAATATTTTTTTGAACTTTTAAATAGACTCACGCTAATTAAAAATAGTTTGGTCATGACTAGACTGGAACCCGAGACTGAAGGAAATCATAAAACTGAATATGGTGACCATGCCTTATCTTACTATATAAGTAGTGCCTGGCCGAAAAGTTTTAAACGATTGATAATCAAAAAGATAAAATCTATTACTTGATCGAATGATTGCGCAATTGTTACTACAAAGTGCTATTTAACTCCGTTTTAATAGGCAAACAACTTG
>Ga0209491_10000407_pt1 | contig 85541 bp, 76 predicted proteins | sample BON02_FD_187213 | JGI IMG/M metagenome (GOLD analysis project Ga0209491, IMG submission 187213) | Freshwater microbial communities from Lake Bonney liftoff mats and glacier meltwater in Antarctica - BON-02 (SPAdes) (version 2) | ecosystem: Environmental > Aquatic > Freshwater > Ice > Glacier...
TGGCGCCAAACTCAAACACGCCTAACAAGTTGAGCGCAATCAGCGTAAACAACACGGCCAAGGCGCTCACAACCATTGGGTTTTGCAATTGAAAGCCCCAGCCAAGTGCCTCGCCTGCCGCGCGCAGTGTCAACAACACACCGCCTAACGCCACAAACGACACCACCACGCCGGCCGTGTACGCCAAGCCCGCACGTTGGTGGCTGCTTAAGCCGCTCCGTGGGTGCTGGGTGGGTCGTGCAAATGCCAACACCTTCAGCGCCAACACAGGAAACACGCATGGCATGAGGTTGAGCAACAAGCCACCCAGCAAGGCCGCGCCAAGCGTTAACAGCAGTGTGGCGGTTGACACAGGCGCGGCGCTTGTGGTGTTTGTGGCTTGCGACTGCGCCGCGTCAAGCGCCGTCTGCAACGCAGGGCTCACGGTTGTGAGCGCTTTCACAGCTGGCCATTCCCCCTCTAACGCAACTTGTATGCGCACACCAGCCGCGCTGGGCAGGCCTTTGTCTTGCTGCGCCAGCGCTAAAACTGTGTCGATGTGTGTAGGTGAGTCTGACCTAAACGCATGTTGGGGCACTTGTGCCGTCCACACCGCTTGGTCCGAACGGGTGTCCCAAGCTTGTGTCCAAGGCGCGCCGGGTGCAACGAGGCCTGTTGTTTCTGGGAACAACTCCACAGGTTGCCCTACCCACTGGGCAGGTAAACCTGCCACGCGCCACGTGGTGCTGTCTGCAGTTGGTGTCACGACGGCTTGTGCCCTTATAGGCTTGGGCACCCGCGCAAAGGCATCGTCAAACAGCGGGGCGTGTGACGTGAGCTGTGCATTGCTAGGCAGCGTGAGTGCGATTGTGGCGTCTTCTGGGATGCACTCGGTTTTGCAAGCCAGCCAGTCGGCTTGCAAGCCAACGTCAAAGCTTGAGCCCGGTGGTGTGTCCAGTTGGGCGGGCAGCACAACAGGCGTGGTCAGCAACACGGTACCGTCAAAACCATAGTTGGCGAGAGGGCCTAGAGGAAACTTTTTAGGCGTAGGCCAAGCCAGCTCGCCGAGTTGCCAGCCCGCAGGCAGTTGCCAGCGCAGTGTGGTGGGCAGGCCAGAGTCGCCAGAGTTTTTCCAGTAGGTGTGCCAGTTCGGTGCATGGGCAATGCGCAGGCCCAGCCAAATGGTCTTTCCTGGCGACACGCCATGAGGTGCATACGCCAGCAACTGGGCGTTGGTTTGTGTGCTGGTTGCGGTGTCTGAAGATTCGCCAATGCGCTTGGGCAGTGCGGCTGGCGCAGCCAACTGGTCTTGTGTGTTGGCCATGCCCAAGTCGGCCAAAGCGTTGTAGCCCGCCGTGGTTTGAGCCTGCGCGCTGGCAGCGCCTAGCGAGACTGTCACGCCAAGCGTGGCCAGCGCACACGTCAGAACGCAGGCGGGCAACGTGGCAGCAAAGAAAGGGGGAAGGCGCATAAGCATGTGGATAACAATAAGACTTGCTGAAATGGGTTTAGTGGGACAAACGCCTGTGTATGTGTAAAAAACGCCTCAATGACTGAGAGGTTACTGCCTGCAATTGGTTCCATATTATCCGGCGGCATTACACTGCACCCATGCACAGCGCCACACCTACGACACCCCCCTCTAGGCCAACAGCCCAGGCTGCGCCAAAGACGCACACCCATCACGGCTTGTGGGCAGATTTAAAGTCGCCAGACTTTTTAGCCCTAGACCGCCATCGAGCCATCGCCGTGTTGCCGCTGGGTGCCACCGAGCAACATGGCCCGCACTTGCCATTGAGCGTGGACAGTGACTTGGCCGACTGCATATTGTCCAAGGCGTTGGGGCTGGCAACCGGCGTGGCCAATTGCCCGTCGGTGTTGGCCTTGCCGCTGCAGCCTGTTGGCTTTAGTCCAGAGCACGCCACATTCCCGGGCACGTTGAGCCTGAGCAGCAACACCCTCATTGCCCTGTGGACAGAGTTGGGAGAGGCTGTGCATGCCAGCGGTATCAACAAGCTGGTGCTGTTCAACGCGCACGGCGGGCAAGTTGGCGCGCTGGATTTGGTGGCGCGTGATTTGCGCAACCGCTTGGGCATGTTGGTGGTCAGCGTGAACTGGTTTGCCCTGCCGTTGGGTGACGACGTGCATCAATTGTTTTCCGCGCACGAGCACCGCTTTGGTTCGCATGCTGGCGATATAGAAACCTCCATGATGCTGGCGATCAAGCCCGAGTTGGTGAACATGGCCGAGGCCTTGAACTTCAGCTCTAGTTCAGAAGTCCGGGCAAACAGCACCCACATACTGGGCAATGGAAAAAGCGCCAAGTTGGCATGGCAGATGCAAGACATCAACCCAGCCGGTGCAGCAGGCAACGCCGCCGCCGCCAGTGCCGAGAAGGGTCAAGCCGTGCTGCAAGCTGCCGCTGCGTCGTTGGTTCAGTTGTGGCTTGACATGGATGGCTTGCCAAGCACGACGCTGCGAGGCTAGCGTTATGTGTGGGTGTGCAACGCCGCATCTGCGTCGTTGTCTAGGTGCGGCAGTGCGTTGAAACTGACCAAGCGCAAGCCTTTACTTGTTATGCGGCACTCGGTCAGCGCGGTGTTGCGAATTTGGTAGTTCAACTCAATGGTGGTTTCTGCCGGCGTGCTGAGAAGATAGCCAATGGTGGTGGAAATGGGCCCGCCGCTGCTCACCACCAACACGCGTTTGCCTGCGTTGCTGTCGCGTACGCGTTTGAGAACCTCAACAATGTCGCTCCTGAATGTGTCGTAGTCAGGCATACCAACAGGTGTGACCACACCGTCCATCCATGCGCGCAACCCGTCGCGCAGCAAGCGAAAGTAGGTTTGATACGCACCAGGCTCTGACAACGCAGGCAGCGGGCCTGGGTTGATGGCGTTGATCACCGCGTGGCTGTCGTACTCATTCAAGCCTGGCTCAACTTGCACGGTGCATTGCCCAGGCGGCAGGCCCAAGCCGCGCTCAATACCTGCCCAAGTCTGGGTGTGCCGTACCAGACTCCCCGTGACCACCGTGTCAAAGGCCCTGCCTTTAGACGCGAAGTATTGGCCTAAGCGTTCACTTTGCCGGCCGCCCAATTCGCTGAGCTGGTCGTAGTTGTCGGCGCCAAATGAAGCCTGGCCGTGGCGTACTAAATAGAGGTGTCCCATGAGTCAAATTTTGTACACATGCGTGTTATCAAACAGTCGCGATGGCGACCTACAGGGTTAATGCTAGGACACAAAGGCGGGCGTGTGTCCTGCCAGCACATTGGCAAACATGGCGCTGTCAACATTGCCGCCGCACAAGGTGACACCCACGCGTTGACCGGCCCATTTGTCGCGTTGCTGAATGGCTGCGGCCATAGAGGCCGCACCCGCACCTTCTGCGACGTTGTGGGTGTCGGCAAACAACACACGCATGGCGTGGGCTACCTCGTCGTCAGATACCGCAATCACATCGTCGGCTTGGTTCATGACGATTGCCAGTGATTCGGCGTCTGGCACGCTGCACGCCAAGCCATCAGCCAAGGCTGTGCGGGATGGTGCACTGATGGCGTGGCCAGCTCTGTATGAGTCTAGGTAGCAAGTTGCGTGAGCAGACACCACGCCAACGAGTTGGGTGCTGACTTTGCAGTGCGCACGCGCAGCAGCAGCAGCGCAAAAGCCAGAGCCTTGACCAATGGGAACAAACACCACATCAGGTGCGGCGCCATCTTTGAAGCTCTCAAAAAATTCTAGCCAGTAGGTCATCACGCCTGACACCAGGTCGCGGTGGTACGAGGGCACGCTGTGCAGGTTGTGGCTGGCTGCCAATACTTTCGCGTGGCTGCGGGCCGCTTGAAAGTCGTCGCCGTATTCAACCAGTTGTGCGCCCAAGGCTTGCATGGCGGCATTTTTCTCACGTGCATTGCCTGCGGGCACCACGATGGTGGTGGGCACATTGTGTTGGCTGGCCGCGAAGGCTATGCTTTGACCGTGGTTGCCACGCGTGGCTGCAATAAAACCTGCGGGCATCTGGCCTGCAGCCTTGAGTGCCGCCATGTACGTTAAGCCGCCTCTAATTTTGAAAGCGCCGACAGGGGTGTGGTTTTCGTGTTTGACCCATACCTGCGCACCGACGCGTGCGCCCAGTTGTGGCCACGCATATTGCGGGGTAGGCGGCATGGCGGCGTACACGGCGTGCTGCGCGGTCTGAACTTCCGATAGGGTGTAGGTGTGCATGGCGAGGCCGTCAAGATGGGTAAGTTGCCAACAGCTTACTACTTTTAAACTACTATTTAACGGTCACTCTAGCAAATTAAACATGTCAATACCCTTGAGCTGGGGTTTGCAGTGTGACCATGCCTGCGGGTGTGAGGAGCTGAACGCTGAAGGCGCTAGGCGATTGTTCAACCGTGACGGCTTCCAACGCCAAGGCCGCAGCGCAGCTGCGCAACAGCGGCAAGTTCTCTGGCGCGGCGCTGATGCTCACGCTGGACAAGCCCACGCTGCCAAGCGGCATGTGCACCACCGGCGAGGCGTCTGCCCATTGAATCAGGTGAGGCAATGCGCCGTGCATGGGGCGCTCGCCACTGGCGTTGATGCTGAAAGTCCATTCCAGCAAGCCGCGTTGCGTCATGCGCGAAACCGCTTGCGGCTGGCCTAAGGTGATGCCCAGTTGCTCAGTGGCCGCGCAGGCCGCATGAATGTCGTCAGTTTGCGCCACCCAATGCAGCAACTGCGGACCATGTGTGTTGAGGCTGGTAACAATGGCTGGGTTGTCCAAGTCAAACCAACGCGGATGGGCTGTAGGCGCAGCCAAATGCGGTGCAATGGCAATGATTTCTAAATACGCGCTCGGAAACGCGTCGCTGCTGATGCGCAGTAAGCGGTTGTGCGTGCCCATATTCAAGTGCTCACCACCGGGGCCGGGCACCACGCCAAAGGTGGCTTCGCACCACGCCACGCCTTGCGCCAACGTGGTGGCTCCGATCACAATGTGGTCCAGTTGTGTGTGCATGGTGTGTGGCTTTCGATTGGTCGTCGGCATTATTGATACAGGCTGTGTATGTGGGTTTGTGGGCTCATGCATGTCGCAGTGCCCGTCTGCCAAGCATGACGCAGGCGACAACCGCGCCTGCGAAGGTCACGGCAGTCCATGACCATGACTCACCCAACAGCGGAATAGAAAACAAGATACCTAAGAAGGGTTGTAGCAACTGCACTTGGCTGACCCGCATCACACCGCCCAGCGCCAAGCCTCGGTACCACGCGAAAAAACCAATCCACATGGAGAACAGGGCGACATAGGCCAAAGCAAACCACGACGCTGCGGGCATGGGCGCGTCCGGCCAGGTCATGAGCATACCGGGCAGCGTGATGGGGCTGGCCACCACCAGTGCCCAGCTGATGACAGTTTCAGAGCGGTGTTTTTTGGCCAAGTCAGCGCCAGTGGTGTAGCCCAGTGCGGCACACAGCACAGCACACAGCAGCAGCAAGTCGGCTCCTGTTATTGACAAGCTACCCATGCCAAAGCCTGCGGCGGTGGGGGCGTTCCACATGGCAAACGCCATGACCAGGGCAGCGCCAGCCACGGCTGCCAGCCAAAAATGACGTGGCGCGCGTTGGCCGTGCAGCAGCGCACCACATGCGGCCGTGGCCAATGGCAATGCGCCTAGCACCACGCTGGCGTGCGTGCCGTCTACATGGCGCATGGCCAAACCCATGAACAGCGGAAAGCCAATCACCACCGCACATGCCGTCACGCCAAGCCATAGCCAGTCTCGTCCTCGCGGCATAGGCGGGCGCACCCACAACAGCCACAAGGCACTGAGCATGGCTGCAATGGCGGCGCGCGCCAGCGTGACAAATTGACCACTCATCAATGGCTCGGCGTCACTGCCCACTGCAATTTTTGTAATCGGCAGCGTGGCGGCGAACACCGTAACGCCAATCACGCCCAGCACGTAGCCTTTCATTTCTGTGCTGCTGCTCATGCCCTGCCCATAGTGGTGACCAGCATCCACGCAGCGGTCACGCCAAGCAAGCTCGCCATACCCCTGTTAAACCACGCCATGCGCCCACCTACTTGAAGCCATTCGCGTAAGCGAGAACCCATCCAGGCGTACAGCAAGTTGCTGCTAAAACCGTAAAAAGCCATCAAGGGCAGTACCCAGGCGGCGCGCGCCCACAAGTCATCTGGCGTGTTGAGCCAACCCGCAGCCACGCTCAATGACAACATCCAGCCTTTGATGTTGACAAACTGTAGCGCGATGGCTTGCCAAAACCCAATGCGCAAGGGCGCGGTGTTGAGCGCACTGAGTTGCACAGGGGCGTGGGCAATGCGCCATGCCAGCCACAGCAAATAGCCACAGCCCAGCGCTGTAATCAGTGTGCGCAACGCTGGCTGCTGTGTCACGGTGGCGCCCACACCCAATGCGCTCAGCATCAACAGTGCACACCACCCGACTGGAACGCCGCACACAAACGGCATGGCATGGCGCAAGCCGGCCTGCGCGCCCATGGCTGCCGACAACGTGGTGTTGGGCCCAGGCGTGAAGCTGGCTGCAGTGGCCAAAGCGATGAGTGCTGTGAGTTCTGAAGCGTTCATGTAGGGGGGAATCAAAGCGTGCGCTGCAAGTTGGCCGCCAGCGTATGCGAGCGCATCAAACGGCGGCTCACGGTACGGCCTGTTGGCGGGTTAAAACGATCGTTATTTGAGATCTGCGTGTAGCGCTGACCCTGATGGGCGCGCTACAGCGGGTCAGGGGTTAAATTTTTCGCTGCTGCTCTGCCGCTGATGGAGGCCTAGGCATTAAAAACTTGGCTTCTGGGCCCAGTGTGAAGTAGTCGGATGGGCCGCCACCGCGCAACACATGGCCAGCCGCTGCGGTGTCGTACACGCCGTTGACCAGCAGCGCGTTGTTGATGTGCACACCCACCACTTGGCCCAGCACCAGCCAGGTTTCTACGTGGTGACCTTCCACGGTGGTGAGTTGCACAATCTGTGTCACTTTGCACTCAAAGTTGACCGGGCTTTCCAACACGCGCGGAGGTTTCACAACGCTAGATGGCGCGGGTGTTAAACCGCCAAGCTCAAACTCACTTACACCCAAGGGCACCACCGCGCAGGTCTCGTTCATGGCCTTGGCCAAGTCGGTGGTGACCAGGTTCCAAACAAACTCGCCTGTGGCCTGGGCGTTGTGCAAGCTGTCTTTGGCGCCAATGCTGGTGAAGCCCACAATGGGTGGCGTGTAGTTGAATGCGGTGAAAAAGCTGTAAGGCGCCAAGTTCAGTTGGCCTTGTTCGTTGTGGGTAGACACCCAGCCTATAGGGCGAGGCCCTACGATGGCGTTGAAGGGGTCGTGGGGCAGGCCGTGGCCGTCTTTGGGCTGGTAAAAGTGTGTAGTCATGGGTGCCTATTTAAACCGAAAGAGAGACTTCTTGCATGGCCTGTGCCTGCTCAATCAATTGGTGGACTTGGCCTTGCCAATAGTCTGATGTGCCAAACCACGGGAAGTTGGCTGCAAAAGCGGGGTCGTCCCAGCGTTTGGCCAGCCATGTGCTGTAGTGCACCATGCGCAGTGTTCGTAGGGGCTCAATGAGCGCCAGCTCGGCACGGTTAAAGGGGCGCATTTGTTCGTAGCCATCCAGCACCGCAGACAAAGCTTGGGTTTGTGCGCGCCTGTCGCCAGACAGCAGCATCCACAGGTCTTGTATGGCGGGGCCGCTGCGGGCATCGTCAAGGTCTACAAAATGCGGCCCGCTGCTGGGCGTCCATAAAATATTGCCAGGATGGCAGTCGCCGTGTAGGCGAATAGAGGCCCACTCAAAATGAGACTCCTCGAACAAGGCCCACTTGCTTTGAACAATTGTTATGGCTGTGTCAAAGGCATCGCACCACTGTCGCTCAACATCTAGCGGCAGCGCGTTGTTGGCCAGCAGCCACGCCTTGCAATCCAGCCCGTAGGTTATGGGGTTGATGGCGGGGCGGTGCGCAAAGGGCTTGGCAGCGCCTACGTTGTGTAAGCGCGCCAGCAAGCGGCCAATCCACTCCAAGACTTCAAAGTCGTCCAGTTCAGGTCGTCGCCCACCGCGTGATGGGCTGACAGAAAATGCATAGCCTGCAAAGTGGTTTAGCGTTTGGGGCCCCTGTTGTGCTGATGCAGCGTTGCCAACATTGGCCAATCGCAGTGGGGCGACCATGGGCACCTCGCTTGCCATGAGCTCGTGGGCAAAGTCGTGCTCTTCTTGAATGGCGATGTTGCGCCAGCGGTTGGGCCTGTAAAACTTGGTGACCACGGTGGAGGCTACGCCCGCGTCGTCTTCCACATGGAACTGCACGACCCGGTTTTCGTAAGAGCTCAAGGCCAGCATGCGGCCATCGCCCGCCAACCCCACACTGGCTAAGGCGTCTAGCATGACGTCTGGGGTGAGTTGTTCGTAGCCGTGTGGCGAGTCGGTCGGGTGTGGCGTGTGCATGCCACCATTGTCGCCGCCTTATGATGACGCCATGGCCAACACACGCAGCGGCAAAGCGCCCGCAAAAACCTTACAAGAACAACTGCCAGAGCTGCGCCCCGGGCAATCTGTGGATTTGCTCAAAGCGCTGCATATACTCACGCGCGACGGCAAGCTCAACCAAGACAGCCGGCGCAAGCTCAAGCAGGTGTACCACTTGGTGCAGTTCATTGAGCCGCTGATTGCGGCGCAACACAAAGAGCGCGGCGCGGTGACTGTGGTGGACCACGGCGCGGGCAAGTCGTACCTGGGTTTTATCTTGTATGACTTGGTATTAAAAGCCTTGGACAACGGCCAAGTCATTGGCATAGAGACGCGTTCAGAGTTGGTGCAAAGCTCGCAAACCTTGGCGCTACAGCTCGGGTTTGAGCGCATGGCGTTTCATGCCTTGAGTGTCGAGCAAGCCATGACCAGCGACGCCTTGCCTCATAAAGTAGACGTGGTGACGGCGCTGCACGCTTGCGACACCGCCACCGATGACGCCATTGGTTTTGGGCTCAAGCACCAAGCCAGCGCCATGGTGATCGTGCCGTGTTGCCAAGCTGAAATGGCCAGCGTGATACGCCGGCAAAAAGCCTTCAACTTGTCACGCACGCCCCTGTCTGAGTTGTGGCGTCACCCCCTACACGCTCGAGAATTTGGCAGCCAAATAACGAATGTATTGCGCTGCCTGCGTTTAGAGGCCAGTGGCTACCAGGTGACCGTGACCGAATTGGTGGGCTGGGAGCACTCCATGAAAAACGAGTTGATTTTGGCCAAGCGTGTCGGTGCACCCAAAGCCGGTGCGCAACAGCGCATCGACGATATCTTGGCTGAAATGGGTGTGCCGGCTATGGCCAGCCGGTTTGCTGGCATGGCGTCATAGAGGGCAACGTTTACCTGGCTACTACCATCGCAGTGCCCAGCACGGCCACTGCGGCGCCAATCCAAGCGCCTGGTGCTGGGGCGCTGCGAAATGTCCACCACAGCATGGGCAGTATGAGCACTGGCGACAAGCCTGACAACACGCCCACACTGCCCACTGGGCCATCACGCAAAGCCCACAGCAACAGGCCCATGCCAAGACCCATCCCCACCCAACTGCTGATGGCGGTTTGTTTGAGTAGGGTCCACGTGAGTGGGCTGTGCGCGCTTGCCGACCGCGGGTTCACCACCCGCCACAGCCACAGCGCACTGACGGCGGCCGTGACACGCACCGCAGACGCAGCAACAGGGTCAAAGCCTAGGTCACCACCCAGGGCTGGTTTGGCTATCAATGCGCCAGTGGCTTGGCCCAGTGCGGCCAGCAAGGCCAAGCTCACACCGGCCACAGTGCTGGGCGCGCTGTCCCATTCTGAGACATTCGTTTTGCTGTTGCCCCACGCCACGGCCACCATCACACCCGCCACAGTCACGCCTGCGCCTATGTAGGCTTGCACACCCAGGCGCTCGCTTAAAAACAAGTAGCCCAACAAGGCGCTGAACAACGCGTGCGAGGCAAACAACACGCCAGTGCGCCGCGGGCCAAGCCTGTTCATCGCTGCGAACAACAGCGTGTCGCCTACAAAAATACCCACCAGTCCGCTGGCCACCATCACACCCCAAGTGTCCAGTGCAAGCGGTGGCAGTTGGCTGAACAACGCCACCAGCAGCCACAGCACAAAGGTCACGGTCGTCATGCGCCAGCGCACAAAGGCGATGGCGCCCAGTGCTTTGCTGGGTGCGGCAGACAGCAAGCCGCTGGCCGCCCAACAAGTGGCCGCGCCCAGCGCCAATAGGTCGTAGTGTTGCATCAACGGTGTGGGTTACAAAAGCACGCTACAAGCGAGGCAAGCACGGGGCGCTACCGCTCTTTGACATAGGGCTTGCCGATAGCCGCGGGTGCCACGGCCTTGCCAATAAAGCCAGCCAGCAGCACGACCGTCAGCACATAGGGCAGTGCTTGAATGGCTTGCACAGGCACCTCACCTATTAGGGGCAAAGCGGTGCCTTGCATGCGAATGGCCGCGGCGTCGAGGAAGCCAAATAACAGACAGGCCCACATGGCACCCACCGGATGCCAGCGCCCAAAAATGAGTGCGGCCAAGGCCATGAAACCTCGCCCCGCAGTCATGTTGCTAGAAAACGCGGCGCTTTGCGCCAACACCAAGTAGCTGCCTGCCAAGCCGCACAGCACACCGTTTAATGTGAGCGCGGTATAACGCAAGCCGTGAACCGACACGCCTGCCGCATCGACCATGTGCGGGTTTTCGCCCACAGCGCGCAAGCGCAAGCCAAAGCGCGTTTTAAACAGCAACCACCATGTGGTGGGCACCAAAGCCAAGGCCAGGTACACCAGCGCGTTGTGGCTCAACAGGCCCTCGCCAACAATGGCTTGCAACCACGGCCAGTTGGCAAACGCATCCTGTGCTTGCGGCCACAAGGCTTGTATGCGCACCTCTGTAGACACCGGCGGCGTTTGCCCGCCTTGTGCAAACCATGCAATGCCCAGCACCATGGTCAAGCCAGCGGCAATGATGTTGATCGCAATGCCTGAAACCACTTGGTCACCGCGGTAGCTGACACAGGCCAGACCATGCACCCAAGACAACAGAATAGACACGCCAATGGCGCAAGCCACGGCCAAGCTGGTAGAGCCCAGTGCTGCGCCGGCTGCACCTGCTGCGAATGCGGCAAACAGCATCTTGCCTTCGAGGCCAATGTCAATCACGCCAGAGCGCTCAGACAACAAGCCCGCCAGCGCACAAAACAACAACGGTGTGGCCATGCGCAGCGAAGAGGCCAGCATGTTGCCGATGAGGACTTCATCCATATCAGGCTCCCTTGGCGTGGGCCGCGCCAAACAGGTTGAGCACGGCATTGAGTGGCTTGGCCACCCAAGGCGCAATCACGTAAATCATGGCGCCTGAGAACAGCACGACCAAGCCTTGCATCAGCACCACCATGTCGCGGCTAAAGCCCTTCACCTCAAAGGCCACTTCAGCACCACCTTGAAACAAAGCGCCAAACAGCAAGCTGGCAAAGACAATGCCGACCGGGTGGTTGCGTCCCATGAGTGCCACAGCAATGCCGGTAAAGCCCGCGCCGCTGACAAACTCCAACAGCAACTTGCCGCTGACGCCCGCAATTTCGTTCATGCCCACCATGCCAGCCAGCGCGCCAGACACAGCCATGGCCAACACAATGTGGCGCTTGGCGTTGATACCGGCGTATTCAGCCGCGCTGGCACTTGAGCCCACGGCGCGAACGTTGTAGCCAGCCTTGCTGCGCCACAAAAACAAGTACACCGCCACGGCTGCGGCCAAGGCGATGAACAAGCTGGTATTGAGCGGGGAGGCCGGCCATTCGATGCCCAGCCATGCCAACGCCTCATGCATGCGTGGCAAGTTCGCCGACGGCTCAAACGGGACGCTTTCCACAGACATGGTGCCCACAGGGCGCAAGTGGTTGACCAGCAAGTACACCAGCACGCTGCTGGCAATGAAGTTGAACATGATGGTGGTAATCACCACATGGCTGCCGCGGTAGGCTTGCAAATAGCCAGGCACTGCCGCCCACAACATGCCAAATGCAGCCCCAACAACCAGCATCAGCGGCAGCAACAGCCAAGCGGGCAAGTAGGGTGACAACCACAGTGCCACCAAGCCTGTGCCCAAACCGCCCATGATGGCTTGGCCTTCTCCACCAATGTTGAACAAGCCGCCGTGAAAGGCCACGGCCACGGCCAAGCCGGTAAAGATAAACGTGGTGGTGTAGTACAAGGTGTAGCTCACACCTCTAGCCGTACCAAGTGCGCCGTAAATTAAAAAAGACAACACCTCCATGGGGTCTTGCCCAATGAGCGCCACCACAACGCCTGCGACCGCCAAGGCCACCGCCAAACAGACGATGGGCAGCACCACGAGCTCGGCCCATTTGGGCATGTTGGTGTTGCTCATACGTTCTCCGCCGTCATCAGTAGGCCCAAGTTGGTCTCGTTGCAATCGTCGATGGCCAACTCGCCAGTGACACGCCCGTTGTTCATCACAATGACGCGGCTGGCCAAGGCCAAAATTTCGTCCAGCTCGCTGGACACCACCAGCACCGCACAACCGGCATCGCGCATGGCGCGCAGTTGGGCGTAAATAAACTCAATCGCGCCAACGTCTACGCCGCGCGTGGGTTGGCCCACCAACAAAATGGTGGGGGCTTGGCCCAGTTCGCGTGCCAGCACCAGCTTTTGTTGGTTGCCGCCAGAAAAGTGGCTGCTTTGCAACTCGGTGTTTCTAGGTCGCACGTCAAAAGCTTCCATCATGTCGCGTGTGGCTGTGCGCATCGCGCTGTGGTGCATCCAGCCGCCCGTTGTGTAACTGGTCAAGTGGCCATAACCCAGTACGGCCGACTCCCAAGCTGCAAATGCCATGACCAATGCACGCGCATGGCGGTCTTCGGGCACGTGGGCGATGCCCAGTTGCCTGGCGGTTTTCGGGTCTAGCCAATCGGCTGAGTTGAAGGTTTGCGCCATGACTTGTAACTCACCGCTGTCCGGCGATAGCAAACCGGCCAGCACGTCTAAGAGCTCGCTTTGACCGTTGCCTGACACGCCCGCCGCCCCAACAATTTCGCCTGCTCGCAAGGTGATATCGAGCTGGCGCAAGCGTGCTACACCCAAGGCGTCTTGTACGCCTATGCCGCTGGCTTGCAGCAACACCGCGCCGTCCTGCACACCAACGCTGCCGTCGCGACCAATGTGTACCTTGCGCCCGACCATGGCCTCAGCCAAAATTTCGAGAGTGGCTTGTGCAATGGGCATGTCAGCAACCACCTCACCTGCGCGCATGACGGTCACCGCATCGCACAAGCCCATGACCTCTTTCAGCTTGTGCGTGATGATGATCAGCGTGGTACCTCGCGCACGCAGGCCGCGCAAAACCTCAAACAACTGCGCCGTTTCTTGCGGTGTGAGCACCGCAGTGGGCTCGTCCAAAATTAAGATATTGGCGCCGCGGTGCAGCGCCTTGATGATCTCCAAGCGCTGCCTGTCGCCAACCGCCAAGTCGCGTACCAAGCTGTCCAAGTCCAGGTGCAAGCCAGTGCGTTGCATCAAATCGCGCAGTTGGCCCCGGGTGGCCTTGTCGGCGCGGCTGAGCAGCCAATGGGGTTCAGCACCCAGCATGATGTTGTCCAACACGCTTAAGGTGTCTACCAACATAAAGTGCTGGTGCACCATGCCAATGCCCAGCGCGATGGCGTCGTCGGCATTGTGGATGGTGGCGGCTGCGCCGTTGATAGCAATGCGTCCTGCGTCTGCTTGGTACATGCCATACAGCACGGACATCAGCGTGCTTTTACCCGCGCCGTTTTCACCCACAATGCCGTGTATTGTGGCCGTTGCCACGTTGAGGTTGACGCCTTGGTTGGCACGCACTGCGCCAAATCTTTTTTCTATGCCGTGCATACCCACGGCAACAGAGCCCACGGTTGCAGTCGGCGCAGTGGCCGTTGTGTGGCCGGGTAAGGAGGCTTTATCCATGGCGTATCCAGCTAGATAACACAGCTAAAAAGCCCACTGCTCGTGAAAGTGCGGTGGGCTTTGCTTGTGGTGCATCGCCCCAACGGCCTTGTTCAGGTCACTGGGGCGAGGTGCCGTTTACAGCTTACAAGCGTTGTCAGCCATGAAGTCCGCCACCTTGATATCGCCGCTGATGATGCCGGCTTTGGCGGCCTCAACAGCCGCTTTCATATCGGCTGTGACCAACTCGGCGTTGTTGTCGTCCATGGCGTAGTCGACGCCGCCTTCTTTCAAGCCGAGCACTGACACGCCAACTGTGTGCGCCATGGCCACGTTGTACACCGCCACGTCAACTCGCTTGAGCATAGAGGTCAGCATCGTGCCTGGTTGCACATGGTTTTGGTTGCTGTCTACGCCAATGGCCAACTTGCCACTGTCTTTAGCCGCTTGGTACACGCCCATACCCGTGCCGCCAGCGGCAGCAAACACCACGTCCGCGCCCTTGGAAAACTGTGACTTGGCCAACTCGCCCCCGCGGGCTGGGTCGTTCCAAGCCGCGCCAGTGGTGCCTGTCATGTTGGCAAATACCTCGTTGCTGGCGTTAACGGACATGACACCTTGGCGGTAACCACATTCAAATTTGCGAATCAATGGAATGTCCATCCCGCCTACAAACCCAACCTTGCCGGTTTGGCTGGCCTTGGCGGCCATCACGCCAACCAAGTAGCTGCCCTCTTGTTCTTTAAACACGACAGACTGCACGTTGGGCGCATCCACCACCATGTCGATGATGGCGAACTTGAGATTAGGAAACTCTTTGGCAACCTTCTCAATGCTTGAGGCTTGACCAAAGCCAATGCCGATGATGGGGCTGGCACCTTTTTCGGCCATGCGGCGAATGGCTTGCTCACGCTGTGACTCGTTGGAAATTTCAAACTCAAGGTAGTCTTTGCCAGACTCTTTTTTCCACTTTTCCATGCCCCGGTATGCCGACTCATTGAACGACTTGTCGAACTTGCCGCCCATGTCAAACACAATGGCTGGTACCGCAGTGCTGGCGACAGCCACAAGTTCTTCCTTTTTAGACGTAACAGTGAACAGGGCATACGCTGCAACTGCCACGATAACGCCAGCCAATAAACCTAATTTTGCTTGTTGTTTCATGTGTGTCTCCATCATTTTGAAAATGGCTTAGCCAGCGGTTGTGTGCTGGTAGCCGTTGCCTTAAAAGCTGCTTGCGCTTGCTAGTATGCCTTAGGTATTGCGGGTTTTGTAAGTGCCGCGTATTGCACAGCCACTGCAGCGCCCAAGCGGGCATTGTTCATGACCAGTGACACATTGGACGCCAGGCTGCGCCCGCCAGTCAACGCCGCCACCCTAGCCAGCAAAAACGGTGTGGACGCTTTGCCACTCACGCCTTGCGCCGCCGCGTCGGCCAAGGCGGTCTCAATGGCTTGGTCAATGAGGGCTTTGGGCATGTCAAATTCAGCCTCTATGGGGTTGGCTATGACCATGCCGCCCGCCAACCCCATGCCCCATTGGGCGGCCATGGCCTGTGCGACAGCCAGCGGTGTATCCACACGGTAGTTCAGTGCATAACCGCTGTTGCGGGTGTAAAAAGCAGGCAACTCGTCGGTCTGGTAGCCCAGCACAGGAACGCCGTGGGTTTCTAGGTATTCAAGCGTGAGGCCTAAATCTAAAATAGATTTGGCACCCGCGCAGACCACGGCCACAGGTGTTTGAGCCAGCTCTTGCAAGTCTGCTGACACATCAAAGCTGTGTTGTGCGCCTCTGTGCGCGCCGCCAATACCGCCAGTGGCAAACACCCGAATACCCGCCATGGCGGCAATCAACATGGTGGACGCCACGGTGGTTGCGCCAGTTTGCTGCGTGGCCACGACCATCGCCATGTCACGCCGGCTCACTTTGATGGCGTCGCGCCCAGTTTTGCCCAAGGTTTCTATTTGATCGGGTGACAAACCCACAGTGAGCCGCCCGCCCACAATGGCAATGGTGGCTGGAATCGCACCGCCTGCTCTAACAGCGTCTTCAACCTTGAGCGCGGTGTGCACGTTGTCAGGGTAGGGCATGCCGTGCGAAATAATAGTGGACTCCAGCGCGACAACAGGTGAGCCGTAGGCCAGCGCCTGCGCCACCTCGGCTGATATGTCCAAGTAGGGGTTGTGTGGTGTGGTCAAAGCGGTGGTCATAAATAGGCAGGGGTAGGTTGTGTCGACGCGATGGTGTGTACCCATGCACGTGACAGCTGTGGGTTGTTGGCGTGTGTGCTTTGTAGCGTGATGGCCGCGCATGCGTTGGCGATGTGCAGCGTTTGTTGTGTGTCTAGCTGGTGCATAAAGCCGTATACCAGGCCTGACAACAGCGCATCGCCTGCGCCTGTGGTGTTGACCTGCGTGCTGTGTGATGTGCCCACGTCGTTGTGCGCAGAGGTGGCACCAACCAATGCTGGCTGTATCCAGTAGGCCTGCGTGTCTGGGTGTGCGTCTGCCGTTGACCATGTAAAGCCCTGGGCGCCTAGGCTGATGAGCACGCGTTGGCAGCCCACAGCGTGCAGCACTTGGGCGCATTGTTTGGCTTGTGCCGGTGTCTCGCAGCTTTGCGTGCACAGCACGCCAGCTTCTAGCGCGTTGATCTTGAGGGTATGGATGTTGGCCTCCAGCCCAATGAGTCGCCTGACTTTGGTGGTGGACACACCGTCTACAAAGATGGGCAGGTGCGCGTAGTTGTTACACAGCCACGCCAAGCTGTCTTGCGTCAAGTTGCAGTCCACCACCAAGGCGCTGGCTTGGCTCAATTGGGCTGCGTTGCGCTGCAGCCATGTGGGTGTCATGTGCGCCAGCGCGTCCATGGCGTTGATGGCCGCAGCCGTGTCGCCTGTGGCATCGTGCACGGTGACGTAGCTGGCGCTGGCCACACCTGCCACGGTGTGCACGCCTGTGGTGTCTATGTGCGCTTGCTGGCATGCCAGCAACAACAACTGGCCTAACCAGTCGTCGCCGACCACAGACAGCAGTTGTGTGCGCAGGTGCAAAGCTGCCAAGTTGTGTGCCACATTGCGCGCCACGCCACCTGGGCGCAATGCCACATGGCCGGGTACCGAGTCGCCGCTGCGCAGTGGCTCGTGGGTGCTGGCGACAATGTCCGTGTTGCAAGCACCTATCACCAGCACAGAGCCTGTTGGCTGGTGGTCGGGTTGTGTGGGCAAAGCCTGGTGAGCCGGTTGGGCTGGGTGCATAATTTAGGATACTTTTACCGATGGTTCTTTTGATAACCATCAACCATCAACCAACAACGAACAACGAACAACGAACAATTGGGACTGCTTGATGATACTGGTGGCCGGGTCTGCTAATTTGGATTTTGTGGTCAGTGCCAGCCATATTCCTGCACCTGGCGAAACCGTGCTCGGTGAGCACTTTCAGACCTTCCCTGGCGGCAAAGGAGCCAACCAAGCGGTGGCTTGCGCCCGCGCCAGCGGTGCTGAGACGCATATGTTGCTGGCGCTGGGGCGAGACGACTTTGCCAAACCACTGACAGACGCGCTCTCGCAAGCCGGTGTGGTGCAGCACACCGTATGGAGTGAACAGCCCACTGGCTGTGCCTTTATTTGCGTCTCCAGCGGCGGTGACAACGCCATTACGGTCGCGCCAGGTGCCAATGCAGCGCTGCGTCCCGAGCATTGGGCCAGCCATGTGGGCGCGTTGACTGGGGTGAGCCACTTGTTGATGCAGCTGGAAACACCGTTGCAAACGGTGGCTTGTTATGCCAAAGCCGCACGCGAAGCTGGTGTGCAGGTGGTGCTCAACGCCGCGCCTGCGCAGCCTCTCCCCAGTGACTTATTGACCAACGTGGATGTGCTGGTTGTCAACGAAGGTGAGTTGTTCGCAGTGGTGCAAGCCAAAACTGGCCAGCAACCCTTGAGTATTACCCTCGCACTGCAGGCCTTGGACGTACCCGCTGTGGTGGTGACGTTGGGGGCAAGGGGCAGTTGCGCATGGGTCAACAACACGCTGGTGGCTCAGCCTTCTTTTCAGGTCGATGTGGTGGACACCACGGGCGCTGGGGACACCTTTTGCGGCGCACTGACAGGCGCACTGTCTCAAGGCATAGAGATGGCGCAGGCCTTGCGTACCGCCAGCGCAGCAGGTGCGTTGGCGTGTACACAATTGGGCGCCCAAAGCAGCATGCCAACAGCGCAAACAGTTGCCCAATTCTTAGAGCAACACAGGCCCGCCCAAGACAGTGCAGTGCACAGCTTGCTGGCATATTGCAGCGCCAGCCCATCACCCTGAGACCCTGTTTGAGTAACTCAACCACCACATGACCACCACAGCGACCCCCACCCGCGTTATTTACGACACAGACCCCGGTGTAGACGACGCCATTGCGTTGTACTTTGCGTTGGCACACCCCGCCATAGACGTGGTGGGCATTACCACCACCTTTGGCAATGTCAGTGTTGAGCAGGCCGCTGCCAATGCACTCTATCTTGCTGCGTTGGCGGGCTATGCCCACATACCGGTGACCAAAGGCGTGGCTGCGCCCTTGGCCAAGCATGCAGAGCCACCCCCCGCGTTTATCCACGGTGCAGACGGTTTGGGTAATTTGCCTTCGCGCCAAGCCACCAGCAACCAGTTGGATACACGCAGCAGTGCGCAGTTTATTGTGGACATGGCGCGCGCAAACCCAGGCAGCATCACGTTGGTGGCGGTTGGCCCCTTGGGCAATGTGAGCTTGGCTTTACAGCTGGAGCCACAGTTGCCCATGTTGTTGCGCGACGTGGTGATCATGGGGGGCACCGTGCTAGAGCCCGGTAATGTGTCGCCAGTGGCAGAGGCCAATATATGGAATGACCCGCTGGCTGCTGACCATGTGTTTGCCGCGGGCTTTCAGCTCACCATGGTGGGCCTGGACGTGACGCACAAAGTGGTTACTGAGCTGGCTTTGTTTGATGCCATCGCCTCGCACCAACAACACCCTGCCACCGACACCCTGCGCCATGCAGTGGCTTTTTATGCCGACTTTTACAGCGGCTTGCACGACACCATTCAGAACAAGGGTTGTTTTGCACATGACTTGCTGGCCTTTGTGTATGTGGTTGCGCCAGAGTTGTTTGGCGTGGACAGTGGCGTGATTCGCGTGGCCGTTGACGGCCATGCCAATGGCCAAACCATGATGAACAGACGCGCCCATTCCAACTACCCGCAAGCGGGTTGGGCAGACGGGCGTGTGCCCACACAGGTGTGCATGCGCGTCGACGCACAGGCTTGTTTGGCTTTGTTTGAGTCCACACTGATGGACTCGGCTTGGTTACAGCCAGCCCGTACACACCGGTAACCAACTATTACGACACAAGGCGCCCAGTATGCATTTACCCATAGTTGATTTTCAATCGTCCAGCGCACCTGCAGCGTTTTGTAAAAGCCTGCACGACACGGGTTTTGGTGTGCTTAAAAACCACCCCTTAAGCCAAGGCTTGGTGCAAGGCATCTACGAGGAATGGCACGCGTTTTTCAACACCGATGCCAAGCGCCAATACCCGTATAGCCAAGACACCCTAGACGGCTACTTTGCGCCAGAAGTGTCAGAGACAGCCAAAGGCAATGACAAGCGCGATTTAAAAGAGTTTTTTCATATTTACCCTTGGGGGCGTTACCCGGGCGAGGTGTCAGATGCGGCGCTGCGCTACCACGCTGAGGGCACAGCGCTGGCCGAGACACTGCTGGGCTGGATAGAGGACGACTCACCGCCAGAGGTCAAAGCCAACTACAGCATGCCGCTGCCACAGATGTTGGAGGGCAGCAGCCACACCCTGTTGCGGGTGTTGCATTACCCGCCGCTGCGCGGTGACGAGGAGCCTGGTGCGGTGCGCGCTGCTGCGCACGGTGACATCAACTTATTGACGATCTTGCCTGCGGCCACTGAGCCAGGTTTGCAGGTGTTGGGCAAAGACGGCGATTGGCACGATGTGCCATGTGACTTTGGTTTGCTCATCATCAACATTGGTGACATGTTGGAGGAGGCCTCAGGCGGCTACTACCCATCAACCGTGCACCGCGTGCTCAACCCGGTTGGCGACGCAGCAACCAAGGCGCGCATCTCATTGCCCCTGTTCTTGCACCCTGAGCGCGCCGTGGTGTTGTCTGAGCGCCATACCGTTGGCAGTTACTTTGAAGAGCGTATGCAAGAGTTGCGCCGCAACGGTTAAACACGTCGCCGATCCTGCACGTTTATGCGCTGAAGCGCTTGCGTGTCAGCGCCAAAGCCAGCCAAAACCCACCAACTGCGTAGGCCAACAGCACCAGCACGTGCATCCATGCCTGTGTAGGCCACTCGTCCATGAACAAAGGGCGCACCAGTGCAACGGCGTTGGCCAATGGCAGGGCGTTGGCAATGTCTGCCACCAGCGGCGGCAGCTGGTTGAGCGGAAAAAACACACCACTTAAAAACATCATGGGCGTTAAGAACAAGGTGAAGTAGTAGGTGAAAAAGTCGTAGCCTTTGGCCAGCGCGTTGAACACCAATGCCAAGCAACTGAAGGTAACGCCCGTGAGCATCAGCACGGGCACAGCGGCAATGAGTTTGGGGCTGGTGCTGATGTTGAGTGCCAGCATGACACCCATGATGGCGATTGCTGTGAACACGGCCTTGAACGAGGCCCACAGCATTTCCGCCAGCACAATGTTGTCTAGGCTGATTGGGGCATTCATGATGCCGTCCCATGTTTTTTGAACGTGCATGCGAGAGAACGCCGAGTACAAGGCTTCAAACGACGCGGCATTCATGGCACTCATGCAAATACTGCCACTGGCTAAAAACAGCAAGTAAGGCACCTGTTGCGTGCCCATATCAATGGTGCCTATCAACGCACCCATGCCGTAGCCAAAAGCCACCAACCAAATCAGTGGCTCTGCAATATTGCCAACCAAGCTGGGCAACGCAAGTTTGCGCCACACTAAAAAATTACGGTAAAAAACGGGCCAAAAGCTGGCATCCAATGCCGGTAAACGCCATGGGTTGGACGAGTGGCTACCCCAACTGCGCTTGTAGCGCTTGCGTGCAATGGGGTCTTGCGCTTGGGCTTGGACAACGGGGTGCGTGAATGACTCATCGACAGCCATTGGTGGCTCTATATATGGGGTATTGGTGTCACTCATAGTCATGCACCCTCACGAATTTGGCGGCCAGTGAGTTTGAGAAACAAGTCTTCTAAATTGGCTGGTCGGTGCAGCGTTCTAAGCTGTGGCTGTCGCGCCAATTCCAGCAACAAGCTGGCGGCATGGTGGGTGTAGAAAAATACCGTGTCACCCACCACTTCAGCGCGGTCAGCACGCGAGCGAATGGGCGCGGTGGCCAAGGCTACAGCGCCGGGGCCGTACACCTCGACCACTTCGGGCTCAATGTGTTGGGCAATCAACGCGCGAGGCGAGCCCTCAGCCAGTTTGCGGCCATGGTCAATCACCAGCAGCCTGTCGCATAAGCGCTCGGCCTCGTCCATAAAGTGGGTGGTGAGCAAAATAGACTTGCCCACCTGCAGCAGCTGCTGCAACCGCTCCCACATCAAGTGGCGCGCTTGTGGGTCTAAGCCTGTGGTGGGCTCGTCCAACACCAGCAAGCGTGGGTTGTTCACCAAAGCTCTGGCCAAACTTAAACGACGCCTCATGCCGCCAGACAGCTCATTGGGCCTAGCGCCAGCCTTGTGGCTCAGCACTGCAAAGTCCAACAGGTCCGGGGTACGCGCTTTTAGCTCGGCGGCGTTCAAGCCAAAGTAACGGCCATACACGGCGATGTTTTCTTCGCAAGAAAAGTCAGGGTCAAGCGTGTCTGTTTGGCTCACTACGCCTAGTTCTGCCTTGATCGCCAACGCATCTTGCGGCATGCGCAGGGCTTGGCCATGCACACTCTGGTAGCCGATGTGGCCTTGGTCAGGCACGGTGAGGCCCAAACACATGCGAATGATGGTGGTTTTACCTGCGCCATTGGGCCCAATAATGCCCACGCATTCGCCTGGCATGATGTCAAAGCTCACATCTTGTACAACAGTGGTGTCGCCAAACCGTTTTACCAAATGCTCGCATTGCATCAAAGCCTGTTGCTTCTCTGTTGGCGAGTTGTCCGTGGGGGGCGTGGCAGTTTCTGGCAGTAAGTCAGTGGTCATGGGTGTTTAGTCTATCGTTAGAAAGACCGTGTGTGCGGGTTCATCTCAGCAACGCATAGAATTCTGGGCATTGCGTGCGCGTTTCAACACAGTTTGGGCGTTGCATGCGTTACAAATTAATTCTTTATGCTTCACTGCGCCGGCGGCACCGTGAAGCCCCACAGATAAGGTCTCTCGTGTCACAACCATCAGCAGTTTGGAAACAGTATATGTGGCCCCAAAAAACCATGACGCAATTTGGTGGTTGGGTCGCCAGCACCCCTATGGGTGTTGTGACAACCATGATCATCAGCGATTTTGTACGCCGCTATGGCGTTGACATGATGGAGGCTGAACAACCGAATCTAGCCGCCTACACAACATTCAATGCATTTTTCACACGGGCTTTGCGCGCTGGCGTACGCCCCATTGGCAGCGCTGACTGGGTGAGCCCAGTTGATGGCGCTGTTAGCCAGCTGGGTGACATTGATGCGGGGCACATATTTCAGGCAAAAGGACACAGGTATACAGCACAGGCGCTGCTGGCTTGCGAGCCACATGAGGCGCAAGCGTTTGAGTCCGGCCAATTTGCAACCATCTACTTAAGCCCCAAGGATTACCACCGCATTCACATGCCCTGTGCTGGCACCCTCACACGTATGACGTATGTTCCAGGCGACTTGTTTTCTGTCAGCCCTGTGACGGCGGCGCATGTGCCTGGCTTGTTTGCACGCAATGAGCGTGTGGTGTGCTGGTTTGATACCGACCATGGCCCGCTGGTGATGGTGTTGGTCGGCGCCACCATAGTGGGCAGCATGGCCACCATTTGGCATGGCACAGTGAACCCGCCGCGTCGTACAACCAGTCAGGACTGGCGCTACGAGGCCGGCACCGTCAGCCTAGAACAAGGCGCTGAAATGGGGCGGTTTATGCTGGGCTCAACTGTGGTGGTGTTGTGGCCTAGCGTGGCCGACACAGCCGAGCAGCGACTGCGCTTTGAGCCCATGTGGCAGGCCACCAGTGTGGTGCGTTTGGGTCAACCCATGGCCAACTTGCAGCCATTGGACTGACCTGAATCGGGTTTAAGGCGCGGCCTGTGGGGTCGTGGCTACCACCACAACCCGCTCGCTGCGCAGCAGCAGCAGACCAGCGGCAATCACAACACTGGCGCCAAGCAATGTGATGGCGTCTGGCCATACCGACCAAATGGCGATGTCAATGCCAATGCTCCAAGCCAATGCACTGTACTCAAACGGCGCGACGGCGGCAGCGCGCCCGTGTTTAAACGCGTCGGTAATGGCGAGTTGCCCGACAAAACCAGTGATGGACAGCGCGGGCATGAGTGCCCAGTGTTTCAAGGTCAAGGTTGACCACTGCGGCAGTGCCAGCAAGGTGGCGCCTACAGCTAAAAAAGTCAGCACCCAAAACACTTGGCTGTCGGTGGTGTCGGTGCGCGACAGGCGCCTACTCACCACTGCGCTGACAGAATAGCAAATGGCGGCACCCAGAATGGCGGCACTGCCCCAAGACATCAGGCCGTCGGTAGATGGACGCAAGGCCAACACCACGCCGGCCAAGCCCAGCAGCAAGGTGAACCACTGAAACCCTTTTGCCTTTTCGCCCAGTATCGGCCAGGCCAGCACAGAGACCAACAACGGCGCTATGAAGAACAAGGTGTAAGCCTGGGTCAGCGCCAAGTCCTTGATGCCTACGCTGAAGCACCACAGCATGGCAATGGCCAGCATGCCGCGAAATATTTGCAGGTGCCATTTCACTTGAATGATGGAGCGAACAGAGTTGCGCCGCCACAAGTAAATAGCCAGCAACGGCATGCCGCCTAAACCTCGCAGGGCGGCCATTTGCATGGGCGGGAGGTCTTGGGCAAATATTTTTAGCACGGTGTCCATGGCGGCAAAGCAGCCCATGGCTACCAGCATGGAGACCATGCCGCGCGAGTTGCCTGTGAGTCTAGACATGGGTGTTGCGTTTGCTGAGGTTTTTTTTGCCGCAGCTGTTGCGAGATCTATTGCGCATTTATTGGAACGCCACCTCGTTGAAGCTGCGCAGCTTGCGGCTGTGCAGTTGTTCGCCAGCTTGACGCAGTTTTTCAAGTGCCAAAATACCAATCTTTAAATGCTGGCACACGCGTTCGCGGTAAAAGTGGTTGGCCATGCCCGGCAGTTTTATTTCGCCGTGCAGGGGCTTGTCGCTGACACACAGCAAGGTGCCGTAAGGCACGCGAAACCTAAAACCATTGGCTGCAACCGTGGCACTTTCCATGTCCAGTGCGATGGCGCGTGATTGTGAAAAGCGTTTGGCCGGTGTGCTGCGCTCGCCGTGAAACGGCAGCAGCTCCCAGTTGCGGTTGTCGGTGCTGGCGACAGTGCCTGTACGCAGTATTTTCTTCAGTTCGTTGCCTTCTAGCTGTGTGACCTCTGCCACGGCGCTGGCCAGCGCGATTTGCACTTCGGCCAACGGCGGAATTGGTACCCACAAGGGCAATTCTTCATCCAGCACGTGGTCTTCTCTCACGTAACCGTGCGCCAGCACATAGTCGCCCAGCGCTTGGCTGTTGCGCAAGCCGGCGCAGTGGCCCAACATAATCCACGCATAGGGACGCAGCACGGCGATGTGATCGGTCATGGTTTTGGCGTTGCTGGGGCCGACGCCAATATTGACCAAACTGATGCCGCCGCGGTCTGCCCGTACCAAATGGTAGGCCGGCATTTGAGGCAGCCGAATCGGCGCTTGACCTTGGGCGTGTTGAACGGCTTCTTGTAGCACAGCCTCATCACTGTCTGTGAGGTCAGCGCGTCGGGTCAGCACGTTGCCGGGCTCAATCAGGCCAATGTATTGGCTGTTGGGGTCGCGCATGAGTTGCTTGCCAAGCGCGACAAACTCGTCAATGTAAAACTGGTAGTTGGTCAGCAGTGCAAAGTTTTGAAACCCATGAGGCGAGGTGCCTGTGTAATGGCGCAGGCGGTGCAGCGAGTAGTCCACCCTAGGCGCTGTAAAAAGCGCCAGTGGTTTGGCGTCTCCAGGTTGGAGATTCACGTCGCCGTTGGCGATGGCATCGTCCATCACCAATAGGTCTGGCAAGTCAAATACATCCGGTAACTGGGCGCGTCTGATCTCACTCAGCTGGCCTTCCACGTGGTCTTGTTCAGCCAACGAAAAGTGCACAGGAATAGGTACGGTGCTGACCCCGACTTCCAACACTGCATGGTGGTTCTGAAGCAAAAGTTTGAATTGTTGTTCGTAGTAGTGGGCAAACAGGTCTGGCCGTGTGAGTGTGGTCTCGAACGTACCCGCGCCACTGACAAAGCCATACGACAAGGCCTTGTTGGCGTCTTTGGTGCGCGTCACGCTCAGCGTTTGAAAGCGCACCATCGGGTAGCAAGCGCGTACCCTAGCAGCAGGCGCTACGTCTTGGGCACTGTCTACAAAGGCTGTTAGACCAGCGCGCAAATAGGTGACGGCGTCTTGGTAAATAAGCTGCACATAAGCAAGGGCTTGTGTGGCGTCGGTAAAGCTGTTGGTGGGGAAATGCTGCTGTGTCATGTTGCTATTGTGAACCGAATTGCGATCAACTTTCCTTATTAAAAGGTGTTCTACATCTTGTCATGTGTGAACAGATTCTGGGTCATCTCAACCAAGCTGGCAGCAAGGGTTTTAGCGCTGAGGTTCAATGCACTATGTCACTACAACATGAACCTATGAATACTTCAAATTTTGCGCAGCTTCGCGTGGTTGTTGGGTCAGGCGGCGGTTTAGGCCAAGCTTGGCTTGGCTTGCTGCAGGCGCAAGACGCAGGCTCTAAGCCGACAACACGCACCGTAGGCTTGAGTCGCAGCACCACCCCGCCCATCGACTACACCCAACCTGCCACACTAGAGGCAGCCAGCGTTTGGCTGAAAGAACAGCTGGGCAGCAGCGGTTCACAGTTGCGCCAAGTGGTGGTTGCAACAGGGTTTTTGCACAGCGACGAGCTGGGACAACCCGAACGCAGTTGGCGCCAACTGGACGCGACTTATTTGCAGCATGTCATGCAAGTGAATGCCATTGGCCCCGCATTGTTGATACGCGCCTTGTTCGATGTGTTGCCCAAAAGCGAGCGTGTGGTGGTGGCCTTTTTGTCAGCCAAGGTGGGCAGTATTGGCGACAACGCCCTGGGTGGGTGGTATGGGTACCGTGCGTCCAAGGCGGCGCTTAATCAGTTTGTGAAAACGGCCTCCATTGAACTGCGTCGCCACAACAAGGACGCTGTGTGTGTAGCCTTGCATCCCGGTACGGTGGACACAGACTTGTCTAAGCCGTTTGCCAAAAAGGGCTTGCACGTGCGCACAGCCAGTGTGGCCGCACAGGAGTTACAAGCGGTGTTGGACCAGCTAGGCCCAGCGCAAACCGGGCAGTTTTTTGACTACCAAGGCCATGCCTTGCCTTGGTAGGTGCGTGGTTGTCAGTGTGCCGGTGGTAGTCAGCTGGCCTGCGCTTCGTTAGTAAGTGTAGACACCACGTCCTGTTTTACGGCCCAAATAGCCTGCTGCCACCATTTCTTTGAGCAGCGGGCACGGGCGGTATTTGCCGTCGTTGTACTCGGCAACGTAGACATTCATCACGGCCAAACACACGTCTAGGCCAATCATGTCGGCCAGCGCCAACGGGCCGATGGGGTGGTTGCAGCCCAGTTTCATGCCAGCATCTATGTCCTCTGGCGTGGCCAAGCCTTCGGCCAATACAAAAAACGCCTCGTTGATCATGGGCACCAATATACGGTTCACCACAAAGCCGGGCGCGTTCTTGACGGTAACAGGTGTTTTTCCCAGGTGCTCAGACAGTGCTTTCACGGCGTCGTGTGTGGCGTCGCTGGTTTGCAAGCCACGGATGATTTCTACCAAAGCCATCATGGGCACAGGGTTGAAAAAGTGCATGCCAATGAATTGCTCAGGGCGCTGGGTGGCCGCGGCCAACTTGGTAATTGAAATGGAGCTGGTGTTGCTGGCAATCAGTGTGGTGGCTGGCAGCACAGTGTCGAGTTGTTGCAAGATTTTTATCTTGAGTGCTTCGCTTTCTGTTGCGGCTTCAATGACCAAGTCGCACGTTGTCATGTCTGCGTATTGGGTGCTGGTCTTGATTCTGGCCAACGCGGCTATTTTGTCCGCGTCTGTCATTTTTTCTTTTTTGATGAGACGGTCCAAGCTCTTGGCAATGGTGGCTAAGCCTGCGTCTACGCCGGCTTGGTTGATGTCAACCATCACCACGTCAATGCCACGCGTGGCGCACGCCTGTGCAATACCGTTGCCCATGGTGCCGGCACCGATAATGCCAATAGTTTGAATGTTGATCACGTGATTGATTCCTATAAAAAGTTACTTTGCCCATATTGTGCCTGTTGTAAGACACGCATTGAGTCGGCTGGTGTTGCTTGTGTGACGTGGCCATTTGAGCCATGATTGACGCAGTGTGTAGCTAGATGCAAGGTTGAAAATATGGCTGATTTTGTGGTGGTTGGTGGTGGCTCAGCTGGATGCGCATTGGCCGCTAAGTTGAGTGAAGACGTCAGCGTATCGGTGGTGCTGATTGAGGCAGGCGGCGACACCAACCACGTCTTGGTAGATTGTCCCGCTGGGTTGGCAGGCTTGGCCATGACTGGCCGGTTTAACTGGGCCTTTGACACGGTGGCGCAGCAGCATTTAAACCAGCGCGTGTGTTACCAGCCGCGCGGCAAAGGCCTTGGTGGCTCTAGCGCCATCAATGCCATGATTTACACGCGTGGTCACCCTATGGATTACGACGGCTGGGCCGCTATGGGCAATGCCGGCTGGGCCTATGCCGACGTGCTGCCGTATTTCAAGCGCAGCGAAAACAACGAGCGCGGCGCCAACCAGTGGCATGGCGTCAATGGGCCGTTGAATGTGAAAGACTTGCCTGAGCCCAACCCGATTGCATTGGCTTTTGTGCAAGCGGTACACCAAGGGGGTGTGCCGCTTCGCCATGACTTCAACGATGACGCGCAAGAGGGGGCCGGCATATACCAAGTGACACACGCCAATGGCGAGCGCCACACCGCAGCCAAGGCCTACTTGATACAGGCACAAAGCCGCAGCAACTTAGAGGTCATCAGCAACGCAACGGTTGATAAGGTGGTGCTGGACAACGGGCGTGCAGTGGCGGTGCGCATTATTCACAATGGGCAGGTCCGCATTGTTTCGGCGGCGCGCGAGGTGGCGGTGTGTGCGGGCGCGTTGCAGTCACCTGGTGTGCTGATGCGCTCTGGCATTGGGCCGGCCAGTCATTTGCAAGACATGGGTATTGAGGTGCTGCACGACTTACCCGGGGTGGGGCAGCACCTGCAAGACCACCTTGATGTGGTGCAACAGGTGAAAGCCCCGCACCTGCATGAGCTCATGGGTTTGTCGTTGCGAGGTATCTCCAGCATGCTCAAAGGCTATTGGCAATGGCGCACATACCGCACAGGGTTGCTGACCACCAACTACGCAGAGGGTGGCGCGTTTATCAAATCCAGTCAGAGCGAAACCTTGCCTGATTTGCAGTTGCATTTTGTGACTGGGATGCTGAAAAACCACGGCCGTGATGTGGTATTCGGTTTGGGCTATTCATGCCACGTGTGTGTGCTGCGCCCTAAGAGCAGAGGCTCGGTGGCCTTGTCCAGTGCAGACCCCCATGCACCACCTCGCATAGACCCCAATTTTTTGAGTGACCCAGACGATGTGCGGCGCTTGGTGCGCGGCTTTGAGCGCATGCGCGAGTTGCTGCGCCAGCCAGCACTGCTGAACTTAGGCGGTGTGGAGTTGTCACCCACCAAAGACGTGATGGGATCCAAAGCCATAGAGGCGTTTATACGCGCCAATGCCGATTCGATTTACCACCCTGTTGGCACGTGCCGCATGGGCAACAGCGCGTTGGATGTGGTGGACGAGCAGTTGCGCGTGCACGGTGTTAAAGGGCTGCGCGTGGTGGATGCTTCCATCATGCCCACGCTGGTTGGCGGCAACACCAACGCGCCCACCATCATGATCGCCGAGAAGGCTGCTGACATGATGTTGGGCAAGCCTGCGCTCAACAGTGCAGCGGCTTAGTCGTCTGGCCAACCAACCAACTCACCCTACCAAGCTGTGACGCAACTCAAGCGCTGCGCCAGCCTAAGCGCCTGACAAACACAATGGCGGCCACTGGCATCAACACGCTGCAGACCATTACCGTGATAAGCAGCGGCGTGAGGTCTTGGTAGTTGGCCGCTACGCTGATGGCTTGCGTGGTCTGGTCTCGTACCTCGCGGTCTAAGGTGAATATTTGGTTGAGGTATTTGGTGCCCAAACTCGATGCTGACAAGGCCAAGTTGGTGAACGAGGCCATAACCGCAAAGTAGGTTGCTTTGAGGTTGGCGGGTGCGGCATTGGCAATCCAAGCCAACATGGGAATCATCGCTATTTGCCCCAGCGGTGACTCAAGTGCAGTGTCAATGACCGCGATAAACCGCGCATCCACCACACCGCCAGTCATGGCTGCAGTCCAGTGGTGTAGCCCCATGCTCATGCCCACGGTAGGCAATGCCAAGATAAAGCTGGCCAAGGTTAAAAAACCCACCACATAGACAATCGAGCGCTCGGCCATAAACCGCCTAAATGCAAACATACCTGCCAGCGTGAGCACGCTGCCTATCAGCGACAAAACGCTGAAAAAACTGGCGTCAAAGCCGAGGTCGTCAATCGTCCACCACGACACACCAGCGCCAGCACTGGGCGTGGCGCGGTACATAAAGATAACCACGGCAGTCCCAATCAAGGTGTTGCGCGCGGTGGTGTCTAAGCTGCGCGTCAACCGGCGCATCAGCCACAAAATAATGGCACAAGACCCCAAGAAAATAGCTTCTTGGCTGTAGGCCCAATCCGACAGACCCAGGCCGATGGTGAGCGCCACAAACACGGCGCTGCCGCCCAAAATGGCCCAGTTGGGTTGTGTGCGCTCTGTGACTGGTGCCAGCAGTGTTTTGGCCTCTTGCAGGCTCAGACCTCTGGCAACTTGCGTGTGTATCGCGCGGTGTTGTATCCAGCGTGCGCTGGCAATACCAAGCAGTGAAATGACCGGTATGGCCAACGCCATGAGGTAGACGCTTTGATACAGCGCCAGCTTGGCCGGGCCGTCTAAACCCTTGGTGTCACTGAATGCCCACAGGTTGATGAGTGCAACCAACACAGTGCCACCAATAATGGCCACACGCCCCAAGGTTTGCATGGTGATGTGCATGCGCTTGAGCGTTACAGCGTTGATGGCTTGGCCTTGTTTGTCCACGCGAGGAACCGCCTCCACTGTCATGGCGTCCGCCACGGCGTCTTGCAGCACATAGCCCACAGGCGAGAGCAGTGCAGCCAGCACAAACCATGCATTCACAGCCCACAGCTCGGCCATGGCATCTCGGTTGCCAATCAGGGCTGCCATGATCAGCAAACTCGTTGCAATGAGCGCAGCACCCAACACCACCAGCCACGACTTGAAGCGCCAGAGCAAGTCCACCAAGTGCCCGATGGGAATTTTGAGTGACCACGGAATAAACGCCCAAAAGCCCAGCGCGGCTAAAAACTCTGCGGATAGGCCTAGGTAGTCTTTGACAAAGAAGGTGCCCACAATCCCCGTAAGCCCTTGGATACCTGCGGCCACATAGACCATGAGCGGGGGCAAGTAAGACCAGCGCATTTCGTCGCGTAGACGCGGCGATGCGGTGCCTGGGCTGTTGACGTTGTCGCTGTCGTTGTTGTCGGTTGTGTTGTTTTGCATGCGGCGGCTCAAATGAAAGTTCTGCGATGAAGTGTGAATCACAGTGGCGTGTGCACCTGTAGGACTGTACCCAACTTCAACGCTGCCATATAGTGTGCATATGAGCAATCGCTTATATTCACCTTGTATTGATTTTTATAGGAGCAAGGCTATGCAGTGGCAACGCGTGTGTGTGGGTTTGGTGTGTGCGTGGGCCACAGGGTTTGCCATGGCCGCACAACCTGCGCCCATGGTGTTACAGCAAGTAGGCCCTCATACGTTTTACGTGCAAGGTTTAGCGGCGCTGGGCAGCACAGACAACCAAAACTTCATCAGCAATGCGGGGTTTGTGGTGGCCGCCACAGGCGTGGTGGTGATCGACGCGTTGGGCTCACCTGCGTTGGCCAAACGGTTGATTGCTGAGATCAAAGCCATCACAGACAAGCCCATCACCCACGTCATCGTCACGCACTACCATGCCGACCATATCTATGGCCTTCAGGCGTTTAAAGAAGTGGGCGCTGCCATCGTTGGACAAGAGCGTGCCCGCGAGTACATGTACTCAGACACCGCCAGGCTGCGCTTACAGGCGTCGCGAACAGACTTGGCGCCATGGATTGACGACACCACCCGCATTGTGGCGCCCGATCAGTGGCTCACAAGCAGCACCACCATGGAGTTGGCGGGCACAACCTTTCAGGTCGATGTGGTGGGGCCTGCCCACACGCCTGAAGACTTGGCCGTGTGGGTGCCATCAGAGCGCGTGCTGTTCTCTGGCGACTTGATATTCAATGGGCGTCTGCCTTTTGTAGGCAAAGCCAATAGCAGCCATTGGATTGAGGCCCTGGAGCACCTGTTGCAATACCCAGCCGCTGCAGTGGTGCCAGGACACGGTGGCGCATCGGCCAACCCATCGTCAGACATAGCCTTGGTGCGTGACTACTTGGTGTACCTGCGCACAACCATGGGGGAGGCCGCAGCCAACTTCGAGCCTTTTGAGTCCGCCTATGAGGCGGTGGACTGGTCGGCGTTTGCGTCGGTACCCATGTTTAAGTTTGCCAACCGCATGAACGCCTACAACACCTACTTGCTGATGGAGCAAGAGGGGTTGAAGGGCGTTCAATAATGCAACGCTCAACACTACTTAAAATACCCTTTGGTTGGACGCTTGTGATCAGCCTTGGACAAGCAGGTAGGGCTTAAAAAGATGGACGACACACCACAAGCAAGCGTTGTCACCGTGGTGGCCTATAGGGGTGGGGTGGTCAAAAGCGACACCGAATCAGTCGCCGCGTTGTTGGCTGACGGTATGGTTGGGCACATTAAGTGCGCCGCCCACGGTGTTCGCGACCTCTGTTACGAATGGATGTTTTGATATGAAACGCAGAGGCTATGTTCAGTTAGGACTTGGGGCTGCATTGGTTGCCGGTGTGGCATATTGGCAGCGCAATTCGTTGGCACGATTGGGTTTGACCAATGTCTCCAACGGTGTTACGGCTGTCTTGGCGCCTGAAGCCGGTGCAAACGTTAGTGTTCTGACGCCTGAACAGACATCTGGCCCTTACCATATCAAATCGGCACTGCGCGCCAACATCCGTGAAGGTCGACCCGGACTGCCCCTTAGACTCACTATAGAAGTCGTCAACATGCCCAACTGCGCGGTCCTTGAGGGGGTAACCGTTGAGATTTGGCATTGCGATGCACGGGGTCATTACTCCGGCTACGGCAATGCAAAAGTCCGCGCCCCATTTGATACGCTTGCCAACATTATTCTGAACCAAAAGAATGGCAGCATCCCACCCGTAGACTCCGATATGTTCATGCGCGGTGGACAGGTGACAGATGCCAATGGCCGGGTCACATTCGAGACGGTCTTTCCGGGCTGGTATGACCCCCGCGTCACCCATATCCACGCAAAGGTATCGCGCGACGGGGAAACTTTCCTGACGACGCAGCTTTATTTTCCAGATGAGATGGTCGCCTATATATACGCCAACCACCCGGACTACAAGGACTACGGCGCGTGCCCCTACAACTTGACCAGTGACTTGGCATTGAGAGATGTGGCCGATCAAACAGGTGTGGTTCTTACAACCGAGCGATCTGTGGATCAAGTCACCGCTTCGGTGAGATTTGCTATCGCTTGATCTTCATGCACATGACTGCGGGACTGTGACGTTCCCAGCTTGTTGTGCACTGCACAGCGCCTGCTGTTACGACGTGGGTGGCGATTGAGACAGGTGAGGTGCCAGACATGTCTGCGCTTGTGATGTCCCATGTCACCTGAAGCTCATCCAACGTGACCAAGGCAATTTGGCGGCTCGTTGTGTGGTCAACGCGCGGCGTCCTGGCCTTGCCTTAGAAAGAGGCGCATCTTCTCAAGATTTTGCTCTAGGGCCCACTGGTTGCTTTATACGCGCAGGAGGCGTGTGGCGCGCACCGGCAGGTGCGCTTGAAGCAGGCTTTGCAGTGACGTCTGCAGACATTACATATTGCGTCTGTATTGCCCGCCCACTTCAAACAAGGCGTCTGTAATTTGTCCCAATGAGCACACACGTACGGCGTCCATGAGAACCTCGAAGACGTTGGCGTTGTCAATCACAGCTTGGCGCAAGCGCTCCAGTGCCGCGGGCGCGGTGTCCGCATGGCGCTTGTGGAAGTCACCCAATCGAGCGAGTTGGTTTTGCTTTTCTGCGTCTGTGGAGCGCGCCAACTCCAGCACCTGTGGCGTGTCATCGGTGTTGGGGTTGCGAAACGTGTTCACGCCAATGATGGGCAGTTCACCCGTGTGCTTGAGCATTTCGTAGGTCATGCTCTCGTCTTGAATCTTGCCGCGCTGGTAGCCGGTCTCCATGGCTCCCAACACGCCGCCTCTGTCGGCTATGCGCTCAAACTCTGTGAGCACGGCTTCTTCTAGCAGTTCAGTGAGCTCTTCAATGATGAAGCTGCCTTGGCTGGTGTTTTCATTCTTCGCCAAGCCCCACTCGCGGTTGATGATGAGCTGAATGGCCATGGCACGGCGCACAGACTCTTCGGTGGGCGTGGTGATGGCCTCGTCAAACGCATTGGTGTGCAAGCTGTTGCAGTTGTCGTAAATGGCAATCAACGCTTGCAAGGTGGTGCGAATGTCGTTGAACTGTATTTCTTGTGCGTGCAAACTTCGGCCACTGGTTTGTATGTGGTATTTGAGTTTTTGGCTGCGCTCATTGGCACCATATTTGTCGCGCAAGGTGATTGCCCAAATGCGGCGAGCCACACGGCCCAGCACGGTGTACTCAGGGTCCATGCCGTTGCTGAAAAAGAACGACAAGTTGGGCGCAAAGTCATCAATGTGCATGCCGCGTGCCAAGTAGGCTTCAACAAACGTAAAGCCATTGGACAGCGTGAGTGCCAGCTGCGAAATGGGATTGGCTCCCGCCTCGGCTATGTGGTAGCCACTGATAGATACCGAGTAAAAGTTGCGCACGTTGTTCGCCACAAAGTACTGCGCCACATCGCCCATAACTTTCAGGCTGAATTCTGTTGAGAAAATACAGGTGTTTTGGCCCTGGTCTTCTTTTAAGATATCGGCTTGGACGGTACCGCGCACGTTGGCTTGCACCCAGGCCCGCAGCTCGCTGTATTCGACTTCGGTTGGATCGCGACCTTTGTCTGCTGTAAATGTATCAACCGCTTGGTCAATCGCGGTGTTCATGAACATGGCCAAGATACTGGGGGCTGGCCCATTGATGGTCATGGACACGCTGGTGCTCGGGCTGGACAAATCAAAGCCGCTGTACAGGACCTTCATGTCGTCCAGCGTGGCAATCGACACACCTGAGTTGCCCACTTTGCCGTAAATGTCTGGGCGCACGTCTGGGTCGTTGCCGTACAGCGTGACCGAGTCAAACGCGGTCGACAGGCGCTTGGCGGGCATGCCTTCAGACAAGAGCTTGAACCGGCGGTTGGTTCTGAAGGCATCGCCTTCGCCAGCGAACATGCGGGTGGGGTCTTCGCCTTCGCGCTTCACAGCGAACGTGCCTGCGGTGTAGGGAAACAGGCCTGGGACATTTTCCAGCATCAGCCACTTTAATATCTCGCCGTGGTCTTCGAAGGTGGGCAACGCCACTTTGCGGATGACGGTTCCTGACAGCGACTTGCTGGTCAGTGCTGTGCGGATTTCCTTGCCACGAATGTTGCTCACCAGTTCAGGTGCTGCGTAGGTTTGTTGGAGTGCAGGCCACGCGGCCACCAAGTCTTGTGCGTCGCTGTCCATGCGCTTGGTGCGTCCCAAGGCCAAGTCCAAAGCGGCGTCTGCCGCTTTGGGTCGTTCTGGCTTGTCGATGCGCAGCATGTCCGCCACAGCTTCGAGCTGCTGTATCTCGCGCGCCAACACAACTTGGCGTTTGACTCTGGCTTTGTAGCTGCGCACTGTGTCTGTGATTTCGGCCAAGTAGCGCGAGCGCGCAGGGGGCACGATTGGGGTTTGGTTGGAGCTGTGTCGCACCGCTGCAATGGGCAGTTTTCCAGTGCCCAGCGTCAAACCCAAGTTCGCCAAGACGGGCTTCATGGCTTGGTACAGGGCTGTGACACCGTCGTCGTTAAAGCGTGATGCCATGGTGCCAAACACAGGCATATCATCTGGCATTTTGTTAAAGTCACCGCGGTTTCTTTGCACCTGTTTGGCCACATCGCGCAGCGCATCTGGTGCGCCTTTGCGGTCAAACTTGTTGATGGCTACAAACTGTGCAAAATCCAGCATGTCAATTTTTTCCAGCTGGCTGGCGGCGCCAAATTCAGGCGTCATGACGTACAGCGGCACATCCACATGCGGCACGATGGCCGCATCACCTTGACCAATGCCAGATGTTTCAACAATGACCAAGTCAAACCCTGCAGCTTTGCAGCTGGCAATGACATCGGGCAGTGCCGCTGAAATCTCACTGCCAAATTCACGTGTGGCCAGCGAGCGCATGAACACACGGTTGCCCGCACGCCATGGGTTGATGGCGTTCATGCGAATGCGGTCGCCCAACAGTGCCCCACCACTTTTGCGTCGGCTGGGGTCAATAGAGATGAGCGCGACACGCAGCGCGTCGTCTTGGTCAAGACGCAGGCGTCTGATGAGCTCATCGGTGAGCGAGGACTTGCCTGCACCACCCGTGCCGGTGATGCCAATGACGGGTGTTTGTACTTGCGTGGCCTGCGCGCGCACCTGGTTCATCAGGGTGACATCCGCACTGCCAGCTTCAACGGCGGTGATGAGCTGTGACAGTGCGCGCCAGTGGGCTTGCTCATGTCCTTCGATAGCGCCTATGTGGGTCGGTGAGTGGTTGTCAAGCGCGTTGTCGCAGCGCATCACCATGTCGCCAATCATGCCGGCCAAGCCCATGCGTTGGCCATCTTCTGGGCTGTAAATGCGGGTGACACCATACGCTTGCAGTTCGGCAATTTCATCGGCAACGATCACGCCGCCGCCGCCGCCAAAGACTTGAATGTGTTCACCCCCTTTGGCTTTGAGCAAGTCCATCATGTACTTGAAGTACTCAACATGCCCGCCTTGGTAAGAGCTAATGGCAATGCCTTGCACGTCTTCTTGCAGTGCAGCGCTGACCACCTCATCAACGCTGCGGTTGTGTCCAAGGTGAATCACTTCAACGCCCATGCCCTGCAAAATTCGCCGCATGATGTTGATGGCTGCATCGTGGCCGTCAAACAAACTCGCGGCGGTAACGAAGCGTACTTTGTGCGCTGGGCGGTAGTTGGCGAGGGCTTGGTAGTGTGCGGACAGGTCGGTCATGGCAATGGCTTGTGGGGGTTGATCAATACAGCCATTATCTATTGACGTTTACGTAAACGTCAATCAGGCATTGTTAACCCGATGTATGCGGTCTTAAGCGCCAGCATGTTGCTTGGTTGCCACCCACATACCAAGGCCCATGGCAGGTAAAAACCTCAGCCGATGCCAAAGCAGGCTGTGCCAGTCAGCAGCCTCACACGCCGTGACCAGATGTGCAACCGCCCCCGCGAATGGTGGCGTAGCCAACCAGCCAACCAGCCAGCTGACTAGCCCAATCACACTGGCGCAGTTGCAGCTTGCCAGTAGGGGTGACAATAAAAGTTCATCAACAAGGCGTTTTTTGTATACTAGTGGGAGTATGCGCAATGCCCCCGAATTATCGAACAAGCGCTATTTTTTAGCTTTTTAGCCCAGGACCAACCATGCCCCATGTGACCGATGCACAGCGTAAAAAAGCGTTGACCTTGCGTTTAAAGCGTGTCGAAGGCCAGTTGCGCGGCATTCAGCGATTGATTGAGGCCGAGGAAGATTGTGAAAAAATTGCCCAACAAATGGCGGCTTCTCGCAAAGCCCTAGACAAGGCTTTCTTCACACTTGTGGGTTGCGTCATTGCCCAAGGCGAGATGCAGGCCGATGATGTAGCCACTATGTTGGCTAAATTTGCATAACTGATATTTTTTATTGAAAGCACCTATGAACACCCCCATTCAATTATTCGATACCGTCTCCAGCACCTACACCTACATTGTGTTTGACCAGGCCAGTAAAGACGCCGTCATCATTGACCCAGTCGAAGGGCTGATAGAGCGTGACTTGTCTGTGCTGGCGCAGCACGGCTTGCAGTTGCGCTACGCAATTGAGACCCACGCACACGCTGACCACATCACCAGTGCCCACCAGTTGGTAGAACACACGGGTGCAAAGACAGCCGCTCCTGCAGGCTGCGGTATTACCACTGCCAATATTCAAATGGAACACGGCGATACCTTTGATTTTGGCGCTGAGTCCATCACAGCTTTGCACACGCCTGGGCACACCATTGGCAGCATGTGTTTTGTTTGGCGTGACCATGTGTTCACAGGCGACACGTTGCTCATCAATGGCTGCGGGCGCACTGACTTTCAATCGGGCAATGCCCAAGATTTGTACCGCAGCGTGACACAGCAGTTGTTTACCTTGCCCGATGCCACCACTGTATGGCCCGGCCACGATTACCAAGGTCGCACGCACACCACCGTGGGTTTTGAGAAGACCAACAACCAACGCTTTGCCAATAAAACCATGGCTGAGTTTGTGGCCATCATGGATGGGTTAAATTTGCCGCGTCCCAAGTTGATTGACCAAGCCGTACCCGCCAATTTAACGTCTGGCATGCGCCACGATGCGGGCGCACATCAGCAACTTGAGGTGCCATTAGAGGCCGTCGGCTATGCCGGTGATGTGGCCTGTGCGTTGGCGTGGCAATGGGTGCAAAACGGCGAGGCCGTTATTGTGGATGTGCGTACCGATGCAGAGCGTGAATGGGTGGGCTTTGTGCCAGGCGCGGTGCCGCTGGCTTGGAAGCAGTGGCCGGGCATGGCCATGAATACGGGCTTTGACGACGCTATCAAAGGCATGGCCGCTGATGGCCTGAAGTTGTTGCTGCTGTGTCGCAGTGGGGTGCGCTCTATTGCTGCGGCCAAACGTGCTACCGAGTTGGGTCTGCAGGCATTCAATATTTTGGAAGGTTTCGAAGGCGATCCAGATACGTTTGCGCACAGAGGCACACGCGGTGGTTGGCGTGCGCGCGGCTTGCCGTGGAAGCAACATTGATCGCTGCTCATAGGTGTGGCCCATCGGTTGGCGTGTCATCAAACTGACACGCAATATTCCTACAGTGCGATCTGCAACATTTCTTTGTTTCTTAATTCGCACAAGGGGAATACTCCATGAATCGCTTTGATCTGGCCGAGCAGGCCAACCACCCACGTACACAAGAAGACGACTTTTCAAAGTTGGTCGCTCACGGCTTGCAGCGTCGCCGATTCCTTGGTGTGAGCGCCACAGCCTTGGGCGTCACTGGTTTTCTAGGAGGCCTGCCCTTTGCGGCCAGTGCTGCCAGCAAACACAGCCCAGCTGGCATGGCGCACAACGCCAGCAACGCAGTGGTGTCACCGCGCATGGGCTTTGCGCCTGTGGCGGCCAACGCTGCAGACACCATAACGTTGCCTGCGGGCTACAAGTGGGATGTGGTGAGCTCGTGGGGCGACCCCGTGCTCAAAGGTGGTCAAGCGTTTGACGACGCCACGCGTGGCAGCGCAGCCAGTCAAGCCTTGGCCATGGGCGACAACAACGACGGCATGAGCTTCTTTGCCATGGGCAAAGACCACGGCGTGATGGCCGTCAACAACGAGTACACCAACTACGAGTATTTGTTCACCTCTGGTCAGTGCGCTTCACTTGAAGATACGCACAAAGCCCAAGCCGCGCACGGCGTGACGGTATTTGAGGTCAAGCAACGCGGTGGCCAATGGCAGTTGCAAACGGGCGCACCTAAAAACCGCCGTATCACCGCCAACACCACCATGCGTTTGTCGGGCCCAGTCGCTGGCAGCGAGTGGGTGAAAACCAAGGCCGACCCAACCGGCACGACGGTGTTGGGCACGTTCAACAACTGCGCCAATGGCCGAACACCTTGGGGCACTTACCTGACATGCGAAGAGAACTTCAACGGCTACTTTGGGGCCACCGCTGAGATGCCTGCAGACGACACATTTAAGCGCTACGGTATCAGCGGCAAAGGCGCCGGTTACGACTGGCACAAATTTGATGCGCGGTTTGACCTCAGCCACAACCCGACTGAACCCAACCGCTTTGGTTGGGTGGTTGAAATTGACCCCATGGACCCATCAAGCACGCCCGTTAAACGCACAGCGCTGGGACGTTTTAAGCACGAAAACGTTGAAATCGTGGTGAACAAAGACGGCCGTGTGGTCGCCTACATGGGCGATGACGAGCGTGGTGAGCACTTGTACAAGTTTGTCTCTGACGCACGCTTTGATGCCAGCAACCCAAGCGCCAACAGCAGCTTGCTGGACGACGGCACCTTGTACGTGGCGCGCTTCGATGCACAACAAGGCGCTTTAGACGGCACGGGTGAATGGCTTGAGTTGAGCGCTGGCAAACATGGCCTGACTGCTGACAAAGGCTTTAAGACCCAAGCTGACGTGTTGGTGCACGCCCGATTGGCTGCGACCATTGTGGGCGCCACCACCATGGACAGGCCTGAGTGGGTCGCCGCGCATCCCAGCGGCAAGCAGGTGTATGTGACCTTGACCAACAACTCCAAGCGTGGCAATGACGGCCAGCCCGTTGGTGGGCCCAACCCACGTGCCAAAAACAGCTATGGCCAAATTCTGCGCTGGATGCCAGCAGGGGATGACCATGCCAGCAATACCTTCAGTTGGGACTTGTTCGTCTTGGCTGGCAACCCAGTGGTCTCGCCCACCAGTTTGAAGCGTGGCAGTCCCAACGTGAACGCCGACAACATGTTCAACAGCCCAGACGGCATTGCCTTCGATGCTGACGGTCGCTTGTGGATACAAACTGACGGCAAGTACAGCAATACAGGTGAGTTTGCAGGCATGGGTAACAACCAAATGCTTTGTGGCGATCCTGTAACTGGTGAAATACGCCGCTTTTTGGTAGGGCCTGTGGCGTGTGAAATCACTGGGTTTTCGATGACACCAGACCAAACCACGATGTTTGTGGGCGTTCAGCACCCGGGTGAAGACTTGGCGGCGTCACACTTCCCACAGGGCGGCACCAGCGTGCCACGCTCCAGCGTGATAGCCATCAGCCGTGTCGATGGGGGTGTGATTGGCGCGTAAACCCGTGTGCATAGGCGACGCCGGGTGGTGATACGGCGTTTGCCTGTTGGCAAACAGCAAGCGACGGATTGTGTAGGGCTGCGAGTAGCTCATAATGTTGCATGACTTTTTTGGCCATCGACGTTGGAAATACCCGCTTAAAGTGGGCGTTATATGAATCCGCACAGCCGCATGCGGCGATGTTGGCCAGTGGGGTGAAGTTTCTAGAGCACATAGAAACCTTGGCCGAGGACGACTGGGCTGACTTGCCCGCACCGGCCACCATGCTGGGCTGCGTCGTCGCGGGAGACGCCGTGAAGCGCCGTGTTCAAGAGCAAATGGATATTTGGCATGTGGAGCCCAGGTGGGTTGTCCCGGGTGACTCTGAAGCTGGCGTGACCAACGGCTACGACCACCCAACCCGTTTGGGGGCTGACAGGTGGGTTGCCATGATTGGTGCTTACCAACGTATGCTCGCCAGTGGCAAACCCCAGCCCTGCGTGGTGGTGATGGTGGGCACGGCGGTCACCATTGAATCCATCGATGCAAGTGGTCAATTCTTAGGCGGCGTGATTTTGCCCGGCCACGGCATCATGCTGCGAGCGCTGGAGTCGGGCACGGCCGGTTTGCATGTGCCCACTGGTGAGGTGGTGTCTTTCCCCACCAACACCAGCGACGCGCTGACCACTGGGGGTACGTTTGCCATCGCCGGCGCCGTTGCGCATGTCGTCAACTTGGTTCAGGTGCAGTGCGGCCAACCCGCCGTCTGCTACATGACTGGTGGCGCAGGCTGGAAGATGGCGCCATCTATGTCAGTACCTGTGCAGTTGGTTGATGGGTTGATTTTCGACGGGTTGCTGGAAATTGCCCACAGGCGAGGACTGTCAAGCGCTGACTTTACACGTGCTTGACTTAAAACCCATGCACAGGCCCTAGCGCCCGCTGTCAAGACCTCAATTGCAACATCAACCACCAAACGCCTGCACTGAGTGATTGGTTGCAGCCCAGTCACTTGACCGGCAGAGCGGCAGCAACCAATGTGGCCCAGGCGCTGGCGGCAATTGGGATGAGGTGGTCATTGAAATCGTAGCTGGGGTTGTGCAACATGCAGGGCCCCCCGCCATGCCCCATAACGCGGTGGTCACCTTCGCCATTGCCCGCAAATATATAAGCGCCAGGCTTGGCTTGCAGCATGTAGGCAAAGTCTTCAGCACCCATGGTGGGTTCTTGCGCTATGACATGGGCGTGTCCAACCACTTGGGCCAGCACATGCTTGGCAAAATCAGCCTCTGGCGCCGTGTTGATGGTGGGCGGGTAGTTGCGTACAAACTCGAAGTCGCATTCGGCTCCAAACGCCGCGGCGGTGTGTTGGGCCATGTCACGCATGCGGGACTCAATCATGTCCAGCACATCCAACGTAAAAGTGCGCACCGTGCCGCGCATCTCGCAGCTGTTGGGTATCACGTTGGTGGCTTCACCGGCGTGCAGCATGGTGACAGAAATGACGCCGGCATCGACTGGTTTTTTGTTGCGCGTGATGATGGTTTGAAACGCCTGAATCATGGCTGCGGCGACTGGTACAGGGTCTACGCCCATGTGCGGCATGGCTGCGTGGGCGCCTTTGCCACGCACGGTAATGACGAACTCATTGCTGGAGGCCATAACAGGGCCAGGGCTCACTGCAAAGGTGCCCAGGGCCATACCAGGCCAGTTGTGCATGGCAAATACCGCGTCCATTGGGAAGCGCTCAAACAAGCCATCTTTGATCATTTCGCGCGCACCACCGCCCCCCTCTTCTGCAGGCTGAAAAATGGCATAAACCGTACCCGCAAAATCACGGTTCTGGCTGAGGTGTTGGCAGGCCGCGAGCAGCATGGCCGTGTGGCCGTCGTGGCCGCAGGCGTGCATTTTCCCCTTGTGTTGGCTTGCGTGCTCAAACGTATTGGCTTCTTGCATGGGCAGCGCATCCATGTCTGCGCGCAGGCCAATGGCTTTGTAAGTCGCGTCTGCGTGGGCTGGCAAGTTACCCTTGATCACGCCCACCACGCCAGTGACGCCCAAACCGCTGTGCACCTCAAGACCAAAGCGTGTGAGCTGTTCAGCCACCAGCGCTGCGGTCCGCTCTTCTTGGTAACACAGCTCTGGGTGCGCGTGTATGTCACGTCTGATACTGGCTATGTCTGCGGCTTGTGCTTGAATCGCGTCGATTAAATTCATGGTGTTTGGCACGGTGGTGCGTGGTCTTTAAAAGATATATGCTACTACTTAGCGTCTTCAAATAACAGTGTTATCCATGAACAACCTTGTCACCGATTTGCCCATTCAGCCTGCCAGCGATTTGCCTGTGGAGTTGGTTGTGGGTGCTTGCCCACACGACTGCCCAGACACCTGCTCGATGGTGACCAGTGTGCAAAATGGCGTGGCCATTCAAGTGCGGGGCAACGCCGCCCACGCCATGACTGGCGGCGCGTTGTGCACCAAGGTGTCGCGCTACACCGAGCGCACCTACCACCCAGATAGGCTCACGACGCCGCTCAAGCGTGTGGGTGCCAAAGGGGAGGGGCGTTTTGAGGCAGTGAGCTGGGACGCGGCGTTAGACGACATCGCCGCCACACTGACGGCAATTGCAGCCGACGACCCGCAAGCCATACTGCCCTACAGCTACGCCGGCACCATGGGCCAAGTTCAGGGTGAGTCAATGGCTGCGCGCTTCTTTAACCGCCTAGGTGCCTCCAAATTGGACAGAACCATCTGCTCTTCCGCGGGGGGTACGGCATTGACACACACCTATGGTGCCCCTGTCGGCATGCGCATGGAGGCGTTTGCCCAGTCCAAGCTCATCATCATTTGGGGCAGCAACGCGATTGCCAGCAACCTGCATTTTTGGCGGCATGTGCAGCATGCCAAGCGCGATGGCGCTCGCTTGGTGTGCATTGATCCGCGCCGTACCGAAACCGCAGAAAAATGCCACGAGCACATTGCCTTGCTGCCAGGCACAGATGCAGCTTTGGCACTGGCCTTGATGCACCAACTCATTGTCAACGATTGGTTAGACCACGCTTACATAGCGCAGCACACGCTGGGCTTTGAGCAACTCAAAGCGCGTGCCTTGGCATGGCCGCCAGAGCGCGCCGCAACAGTGTGTGGCATCGAGGTTCAACAAATTGTGCAATTGGCCCACGATTACGCCCATACAAAGCCAGCCGCCATACGCTTGAATTACGGCATGCAACGCACGCGAGGCGGCGGCAACGCTGTGCGAGCGGTGGCTTGCTTGCCTGCTTTGATTGGGGCTTGGCGAGATGGTGCTGGCGGCCTGTTGCTGTCCAGCAGCGGGTTTTACCCCAAGCAAAAAAATGCACTTGAACGTCCAGACCTGCGCCGACCTGTGTTGGGCGACAAGCCCTCACGCATCATCAACATGACGACGATTGGGAATGACTTAAACAGACCTGCCAGCGCAGAGTTTGGCCCAACAATTGCCGCTGTGGTGGTGTACAACAGCAACCCAGTTGCCATTGCGCCAGATGCCGGGCAAGTGGTGAAAGGCTTCGCCAGAGACGATTTATTTACCGTGGTGTTGGAGCACTTCCAAACCGACACGGCTGACTACGCCGACTACATACTGCCAGCTACGACGCAATTAGAGCATTGGGACATACACGCCAGCTATGGCCATACCGATGTGATGCTCAACCGCCCAGCCATCGCACCAGTCGACGGCGTGAAAAGCAATACCGACATATTCCGTGAACTGGCCACACGCATGGGTTTTGTTGAAGCGTGCTTTTCTGACAGCGACGAGGTTATTTGCAAGCAAGCATTTTTGCCAACCGATATTGATTACGAGGCGTTGTGGCGCGATGGTTTTGCGCCACTCAACGTGGCGCTTGCCCCGTTTGCAAACGGCGGCTTTCCGACTGAATCAGGCCGTTGTGAGTTGGTCTGCGAGCGCTTAAGTGCCATCGGGCAAGACCCTGTGCCTGACTATGTGCCCAACTACGAGTTGCTTGGCTCTAGCGCCGCGTTTCCGCTGGCCATGATTTCACCACCAGCACGCAACTTTTTGAATTCGACCTTTGTCAACGTCAAAAGTTTGCGTGACATTGAAGGTGAGCCTATTCTCGAAATGGACACAAGCGACGCGCAGCCGCGCGGCATTGCCGATGGTGATGTGGTGCGCGTGTTCAATGACAGGGGCAGCTACCACTGTGTCGTCCGCATCAGCAAGCGCGCGCGCCCCAGCGTCGTAAATGGTTTGGGCGTGTGGTGGCGCAAGTTAGGTGTGCGTGGAACCAACGTCAACGACGTGACGGGTCAGGCCTTGACCGACATGGGGCGTGCGCCGACTTTTTACGACTGCCTGGTGCAAGTGGAGTTGGCGCAGTAGCCGCACTGGGGTGCGTTGCGGGGCTGACGCATCGCCGTCGCCAATTAATCTTTCAGTGACTCAATCAAGTCAATAAAGTTTTGTTTGGCTTCGTCTTGTCCAGTGCCTTTGAGCTTGTTCCAAGCGCTCCACTTGGCAAAACCGACCATATCGGTCATGCTGGGTTTGTCGCGGGTGATATCCCCCTCACTGCCCTGTTTGTAAAGCGCGTAAATACGCAGCAGGGTTTGGTTGTCTGGCTTTTCGGACAGGTTTTTGGCGTCTTCGCTGGCTTGTTCGAATTGGGTGTTTAAATCGGTCATGATGGGTATTTCTAGAATATGCACTGCATCCTGGTTGGCTTGCAAACTACGGCACAATTATCAACTGCCCTAGATGAGTTTTTCTTAACCCGATACCGATGACACGTTATGTCTAATATTGCTGCACACGACCAGGCTGACATTTTGGCCAAAGCCTTGCCGTATATCCGCAAGTTTCACGGCAAAACCATGGTGATCAAGTACGGCGGCAACGCTATGACTGACCCTGCACTGCAAGCCGCATTTGCCGCCGATGTGGTGCTGCTCAAGCTGGTGGGCATTAACCCTGTGGTGGTTCATGGGGGTGGGCCACAAATCGAAACCCTGTTGAAGCGCTTGGGCAAAGAGGGCAAGTTTGTCCACGGGATGCGCGTGACCGATGCCGAAACCATGGAAGTGGTGGAGTGGGTCTTGGCTGGCCAAGTGCAGCAAGATATTGTGGGTCTTATCAACCAAGCTGGTGGTAAAGCCGTGGGCCTGACTGGACGCGATGGCGGTCTGATCAGGGCGCGTAAACTGCGCTTGACCGACCCAGTTGATAAAACCACTGAGCACGATGTGGGGCAGGTTGGTGAAATTACTGGCATTGACCCGTCTGTGGTCATAGCGTTACAAGAAGACGCCTTTATTCCAGTGGTCAGCCCGCTGGGTTTTGGTGAGGACAACGAAAGCTACAACATCAACGCCGATGTGGTTGCCAGCAAATTGGCCACCGTGCTGGCAGCAGAAAAATTGCTGATGCTTACCAACACTGCGGGTGTATTGGATAAAGCTGGTCGGTTGTTAACCGATCTCAGTGCGCGTGAGGTCGATGCCTTGTTTGCAGACGGCACCATTTCAGGTGGCATGATGCCCAAAATAAGTGGCGCGCTAGAGGCCGCTAGAAGTGGCGTGAAATCAGTGCACGTGATAGACGGGCGAGTGCCCCATGCCTTGCTGTTGGAAATCCTTACCGACCAAGCCTTCGGCACCATGATTCGCTCACATTAAGCGCGCCACTGTCCTATGACCGATCACACCGAGCCGCACACACCCAAGCCCAAGGCAAAGCCAGGCCAGCGCCGCTTGGACATTTTGCAGGCTTTCGCCGCCATGCTCGAGCAGCCGACAACCGAGCGTGTGACAACTGCGGCGTTGGCCAAACATTTGGGTGTGAGTGAGGCTGCGCTGTACCGTCAGTTCGCCAGCAAGGCGCAAATGCTTGAAGCGTTGATTGAGTTTATTGAAGACAGTCTGATGGGGTTGGCAGCACAGGTGGAGGCACAAGCTTTGGGCGGACGCGTTGCGTGCGCGCAGCTCACGCGGCTCATATTGCAGTTTGCCCAAGCAAACCCCGGCATGGTACGCGTGATGGTGGGAGACGCTTTGCTGTTAGAGCAGCCGCGCTTGGCTGAGCGCGTGTCCTTGCTGTTTGACAAGTTGGAGACGCAACTAAAAAGCCACTGGCGCCGCGCCGCGGGCGAGGCCAACATCGACGCGCCTACCGCGCAGGCAGCCCTGCGCGCGCATGTACTCATGAGCTTTGTGCGGGGTCAACTGCTGCGCTTCACACGAAGCGGCTGGCGAGAGTTGCCAGCCGCGCACATAGACGACTACCTAGAGCTGCTGCTGTTTTAGGCCTGAACTTCTAGCTTGTGCTGGGGTGGTGGCGCGTAGCCACCGTGTCGTGATGTTTTGAGTTGTAGACGCGCCATGGCCTCGGCCAAAGAGACCGCGCAGGCCACGCCGTCCAGCACTGGGCGGTCAAACTGCTGCGACAACTTGCTGGCCAAGTCCGTCATACCTGCGCATCCGAGCACAATTGCTTCGGCCTTGTCGTCTGCAATAGCCCGCGCAATTTCGGCGGCTATTTTTTCGTAGGCACCTGAGCTGTCATCTTCCAAATCCAATACGGCGACCTCTGACGACCTGACCCGTGCGCATCGCCTGTCAAGTCCATACTTCATGAGGTTGTGCTCCAACGCTGGCACTGAGCGTGCCAAGGTGGTCACCACTGAGAATTTGTTGGCCAACATACCCGCCATGCTGTAAGCGGCTTCGCCAATGCCGATGACTGGCTTGTCGGTCACGCAGCGCGCAGCGTCCAAACCAGTGTCGTCAAAGCAGGCAATGACCACTGCATCAAAGTCGGCGCTGTCTCGAATTACTTTGAGTAAGCCAGGTACGCTCAAGGCCTCGTCGTAATAGCCCTCTATTGAGACGGGACCGCTGGCTGATGTAACAGCCGTAATCTGTGTCCCACTGGCGGCCGCCCGATTGGCTGCGGCTTCAATTTTTTCTGTCATACCCACGGTTGTGTTGGGATTGATTACAAGTATGTTCATGATTTTTAAACTTCGCTGCCTAAGTAGGCGGCTTTGATGCGGTCATCATTCATGAGGGCTTTAGATTCGCCCTCGACCACAATTGAGCCCGTAGACATGGCATAAGCGCGCTTTGAAATAGACAGTGCCATGCGGCTGTTTTGTTCAACCAGCAAGACGCTGACGTCTTCATCACGAGAAATGGCAACAATGGACCGGGCTATGTCTTGTACCAATTTGGGCGCAATGCCCAAGCTGGGCTCGTCGAGCAGCAGCAACTTGGGCTTGGCCATTAAAGCTCTGCCAATGACCATCATTTGTTGTTCACCGCCCGATAAGGTGCTGGCCTGTTGGCCATAGCGTTCACGCAGGCGGGGGAAGCGCTCTAGAACGCTCTCTAGCGTGCGCGCAACACCAGCCTTGTCAGTTCGCGTAAAAGCGCCCATGAGCAAATTGTCTTTTATAGACATGTAAGGAAATACACGCCTGCCCTCTGGCACCATGGCAATACCTTTGCGCACAATATCGCACGCTGGTGTTCCGTCTAGACGCTCGCCTTGGTAGTGTATTTGGCCAGATCGCAGCGGTGCCAAACCGGTTATGGCGCGCAGTATGGATGACTTTCCAGCACCGTTGGCACCTATCAATGCCACTGTTTCACTTTGCCCGACTTCTATGCTGACGCCTTTTAAGGCGTAGACGTGGTCGTAATACAACTCAACGTTTTCAAAACTTAAAATAGGTTTCATTACTTACATCCCAATCGCTGCGTCTTCAGAGCCCAAGTAGGCTTCAATGACTTTTTCGTTGTTTTGAATGTCATGTGGCGTGCCCTCAGCGATCTTTTCGCCAAAGTTAATCACCACAATTCGATCGGAAATTTTCATCACGGCTGGCATGTCGTGCTCCACCAGCATGACGGTTACGCCACGTTCGTCGCGCAAGCGGCGGACCAGACTGACCATGTGCATGGTTTCGTCGTGGTTCATGCCGGCAAAAGGCTCGTCAAGCAGCAAAATCATGGGGTTGGTCGCCAAGCCAATCGACATACCCAAAGCGCGCAAGTGACCCTGAGGCAGGTTAGACGCCAACTCATTGGCGATGGCTTCTAAGCCCAAGAAGGCGATGATCTGGTCGGCAGAGTCGCCAAATTCGGCTTCGTCTGCACGCGCTTGTTTAGAACCCAAAAAGAAGCCCAACAACGACGCCTTAGAGCGCAGGTGGTGTGACACGATGATGTTCTCACGCACTGTCATGGACTTGAAAATGGTCGTCTCTTGGAAGGTACGCACCACACCCAGGCGGGCCACAATGTGTGGTGCTAGGTTGTTGATGCGTTTGCCGTTGAGCAACACCTCGCCATCGCTGGTGGTTAGAAACGAGGAAATCAGTTTAAACAGTGTGGACTTGCCGGCTCCGTTGGGGCCGATGACCGACAGAATGTCGCCTTTGTTAACGTTAAAGCTCACGTTGTTGACGGCGGTTAGGCCTCCAAAGCGTTTGGTGACGCCTTTGACCTCTAGCAAAGTGCTCATGAGCCCACCTTCTTCTTTTCAAACAAACTCAACACGCCGTTGGGTAAGGCCAGCATCAGCATAATCAGCAGCGTTGAGTAAATCAACAACTGGTATTGGCCAGTGGTGAATAGCAAGTCCCATCCGAAATACAGGATCAAGGTGCCCAGCATGGGACCAAATACAAAACCCAAGCCGCCTAAAAAGCAATTGAGCATGAAATTCACGCTGTCTGTCACTTGGAAGGAAGACGGGTAAATAGATTGCGCGATCGACACAAAGCTGGCGCCGGCTATACCGCCAAAAAATGACGAGATAGAGTAGGCCAATACACGCAGGTAAGCCGTATTCACGCCAATACTGGCCGACAGCTCTTCGTTTTGCTGCAGTGATCGGCACAGGTGGCCCAAGCGAGAGTTGACTATGCGCCACAACACGGCGTAAGCAATGATCATGATGGTGATTGCCATCCAGTAAAACGCTATTTTGGGGTTTTCCAATGTCGCAAAGTCTGGTATCAATGTGATACCGAACACGCTCAATTCACCAGGCAAGGGCATTGAGGTAATGCCTTTTGCACCTTGGGTGACAGGCAGCGCCAGCGCTACCAAGCGCATGACTTCTGTTAGCACCAATGTGACCATGGCAAAGTACACGCCTCGCAATCGCAAAATTGGAAGGCCAATGAACACTGATAACACGGCGCAAAACAAACCAGCAATAGGCAAACTGAGCCAAAAGCTCATGCCTGCTTGGGTGATCAAAATTGCCGACACATAGCCGCCTGCCAGCGCGTACGCACCTTGGCCAATATTGATACGGCCAATGTAAAAGGTCAGCCATACACCCGCCGAAGCAATGGATAGCAAAGCGACTGACGTGAGCGTGTAAAAAAAGTCTATCCGTCCGGATATATCGATGGCGAAAGGTACACCGACATACAGAGCGATGACACCGAGAGCGAGAAGTATGAATTTGTTGTTATGCATCGCTTTAACCCCAAGGTTTGCCCATGAGTCCTTGTGGACGCAAGGCTAAGAAAATCATCAGAGAGGCAAAGATGACCAAGTAGGTGATGTCGCCGTATTCCGACAGCACTGTCAGTCCTACGCTTTCCATCATTCCTAAAATAAACCCGCCTGCGATTGCGCCTGAAATTACGCCTGCGCCACCAATCATGATCATCATGAAGGCCTTGATAGAGGCTGGGCCGCCCATGCCCAAGTTAACGCCCGTAATGGTGACCAATAGGCCGCCAACCAGACCGGCTAAAGCTGCACCCAGCGCAAAACCAATCATGGAATACATCGCTACATCGACACCCATTAAGGTCGCGGCTACTTTGTCTTGTGCCAGCGCTCGCATGGCTCGCCCTGCTGTTGAGTACTGCATAAACAAAATGAACGCAGCAATGATCGCAATCGCAGTAAAGCCAATCACAATCCGGTCATAAGGCATGATGACTATGAAGTCCCAATTGAACACACCGTCTATGATTTTTGGTACGCCGCGTTGCTTCTCGCCAAACACCAACAAAATAACGGCGTCTAAAAAGAAGGCAATACCAGCAGCGAGCAACATGGTGCTTTCTTCTCGTTTGGATTTCTTGATAACCGGACGGAATAAAAACTTTTCCACCAAAGCGCCAACCACGGCCAAGACCAAAGCTGAGGCAACCAAGCCCACGATAAACGGCAGCTGAAATTGCGCCACGACTGTGTAGGTGACAAAACCACCTAAAACATACATTTGCCCGTGCGCAAAGTTGAGCACGTTCATAAGTGAAAAAATGAGCGTTAAGCCCAGGGCTATCAGCGCGTATTGAGCGCCTAGATAAAGCCCGTTGACTATTATTTGTTCCATGATGACCTTTGCAAGTCAAGAGCGGCGGGTCGATGACCCGCCGCGCTCCAACCCTTTTTTTATAACAACTTGATCGAAAGAATCAGTTCAATCGAATCAATCTACTTGCGCAACAAACATGGTTTCGAACTTGCCATTTTTGTAAACATTTACAACCAATGGCACAGACACTTGACGTTTTTGGCCAAATGAGCTCATGCCGACATACTTGAGTTTTGCGTTGCCAACCATGTAGGGGTTGGGTGCTTCAAATGTGTCCATGGTTTTCTTGAACGCGGCCACGTCCTTGATGGCACTTGGATTGGCTTTGAGTGTTTCTAAGATGTACTCCAAGGCATAGACCTTGGTGTTGGACTCGTCGTTGTACTCGCCAAACATCTTGGTGTAGCGCTTCACAAAATCACGCATCATGTCTGATGCCAGCTCGGGTGTAGACGCACCACCAACTGAAATAAAGCCGTCTGCCAAATTGCCAGCGCCTTCTTTCAACACGTTGGCATCTTGTGCCGTCTCAGTAGAGATCAGGCCCTTGTAGCCCAACTCGCGAGCAGAGCGGATCAACTGTGGTGCACTGGCGGGAGATACGCCGGACAACACCAGTAAATCTGGACGCGTCTTGAGGACTGGCAGCAACACGGGCGTGAAGTCTGTGGTGTCGACTTGGTATGTCACGCTGCTAGACACAACTTGTAAGCCTAGGGCCTTGGCTGCTTCCACGCCGCCATCACGCTGGCTCAATGGGTCAGACTCGTTGGCCGCTACAAACGCGACGCTCTTAATGCCTTTGCTTTTAATCAGGTACTTGTAAATAGCAGGTCCAGATTGGTAGTTGGCGATCATTCCCAATACGGCATTGGATGCGGGCTTTTCGTACAACGACTTGGGAAAGGCGTACGGGAAGTACATGATGCCCTTGCTCTCGGCGACTGGGCGAACAGCGGCAGCGCCGTCGTCAACATTGGGGCCGACCACATAATGAACACCTTCTTGCGCCATTTTTTCCATACCAGCGATAGCTCGCTTGGGATCTTTTTGGTCGTCAAATGCAACGATTTTGATGTCGTAAGTGGTGCCGCCAATGGTGACGCCACCGGTTTCATTGACCCAAGCTGCACGTGTTTCCATGGAGCGTTGGTTCGAGATGCCCCAAGAGGCAGCGGGACCAGATGTCACGCCAACAAAGCCAATTTTCAGCACGGGGTTGGCGGCCCAAGCAGCGCTGGCTACCGTAAGTGAGGCTAAGCTGGCCAACGCGGTTGTCTTTAAAAAGTTACGTTTTTTCATGTTGAGAGTCTTCCTAAAAGGTCACTGAATGAATGCATAGCCAACTTCGGCCCGGGTGGTTAGAACCGCTAAGTTGGAAGCACGATTATGTAGATTGTTAACAATAAAAAACAGAGGGTTTCCCCTTAAATTGTTAACAGCCACGAACCACTACAGCAACATTTAGGCCTGACAGCGCAGCAAGGCCGTCACATCGTGTGTCAACCACTGTCTTCAAACCAAACTGTTTTATTTCTCCTGTGCACACTGGAGCAAAAATTGCTACGTGTCAAAATGCTCGCAGCGCACTAGACCGTTAACCATTTGGCATCAAATTGGTGCCATGTTGTGGTGCTGCACACCGCTGGTGCAGTGTGTCGCAGTTGGTGCACAAAAAAAAAGGTAGTATTCGGCATGGCCAAATCTGATCAAGAAGAAGAAGAAATAATTGTTGAGCGTGTGTACGCTGCGCTCATTGACCAACGGTTGGCGCCAGGCACCAAGTTGTCTGAAGCTGCGATGTGCGAAGCATTTGGCGTTGGGCGTATGCGCATCCGTCGCAGCCTGTTGTTGCTGGCCAACCGTGAGCTGGTTGACTTGTTGCCAAACCGCGGTGCTTTCGTCGCCCGGCCAACCGCCAAGCAGGCGCGCGATATATTTCAAGCCCGTTTGTTGGTCGAGCCGTCGTTGGCCAAAATCGCTGTGGGCAATGCCAGAGCCAAGGACATTACGGCCCTGGAGCGTCATTTGCACAAAGAGACAGAGGCACACAAAACAGGTAACCGGCGCGAGGCCATTACGCTGTCTGGTCAGTTTCACACCGCTTTGGCTCAAATAGCGGACAACGCGGTGATGCTGCGTACGGTCAAAGATTTGGTGGCGCGCTCCTCTTTAATCATTGGTATGTTTGGACATACTGGTGTTAACAACTGCCGCGATGATGAGCACGCTGGGCTGCTACAAGCGTTTAGAACCGGTGACGGTGATTTGGCGCACCAGCTCATGGAGCAACACATCAACCACATTAAAGATCATCTGGACTTGAACAAGCCCAAGCCGCAAGAGCAAGACCTGGTCGGTTTGTTTCAAACGCTGAATTAGTTGCCACTGCGCTGTTCTCACGCAGGCCCTGTGAGACGTGTATGCCAGTGTCGTTGTTATAAATGCGCTGTATTGTTGGTGGGGATTGGCAATGGAATGGTTTTTAATGCAAAATAGCACGAACGTTCGTTTTTATTTGCGCCATGACACAACCAACAACATCTCATTTATCCCCATCATGTCTGCCACCAACGCCTGCCGTTGCTGTGGCGGACAAGCAGGTAAGAGAAACACCACCTAGTCTGCGTGTGATGACTCGGCTCAGCACCGATGCCGCCGTAGCGCGCTCCAATAAAAGCCGTGGCCCGGTGGTGATCGATCAAGAGACTGACACGGTCAAGCGCAGACCTAAAAACTCCATCAAGGGGCAGCAGACCAAAGCCGCCATAGTAGATGCTGCGCTCGGTTTGGCAACGCACATTGGCTTAGAAGGTTTGAGCATTGGCGCATTGGCAGAGGTCATGCGCATGAGCAAGTCTGGTGTATTTGCTCACTTTGGATCCCGCGAAGAATTGCAAATATCTGTTATTCGTGAATACCACTCACGCTTTGAGGACGAGGTTTTTTTTCCAGCACTTCAGCACAAACGAGGCCTGACGCGCTTGCAGGCACTGTTTGACAACTGGATGAAGCGCACCGCCGTTGAAATTGATCAAGGCTGTTTGTACATCAGCGGCGCCATTGAATTTGAAGACCGCGTAGGACCAGTGCGTGAGGCCTTGGTTGGATCTGTACAAACTTGGCTAACGGCCATGAACCGCGCAGTCGCGTATGCCAAAGCGAGTGGTGAACTGGATGACACTGTCGACGACCAGCAAGTCACGTTTGAAATACACGGACTCATCCTCACCCTGCATTACCAAGCCCGTTTTCTAAAAGCCAACGATGCCATCATGCGTGCCCAAACGGGCTTTGCCAGCATGCTGCAGCGTTACGCCGCCTCAACATAAACCCGTATCAACATCAAACGTATTACGTTCTTAAGGAGTTCTCATGCCCCAGTACACCCCACCTATTCGCGATATGCAGTTTGTGCTGCACGAAGTCTTTGGCGTTGCCGATGAATTTGCTGCCATGCCCAAGCACAACGAGGTTGATGTGGACACCATCAACGCTGTGTTGGAGGAGGGTGGCAAATTTGCGTCTGAAGTGCTGTTCCCACTTAACTTGTCGGGAGACAAGCAGGGCTGCACGCTCAACCGCGACACACACGAGGTCACCGCTCCAGATGGTTTTAAAGCGGCCTACAAACAATACATTGCAGGCGGATGGGCCGCGCTGAGTTGTGATCCAGCGTTTGGTGGCCAAGGCTTGCCATTGGCAGTTAACCAATGCTTTTACGAGATGCTCAACAGCGCCAACCAAGCCTGGACCATGTATCCAGGTTTAACGCACGGCGCCTACGAGGCTTTGCATGCGCACGGTACGCCAGAGCAGCAAGCCACTTATTTACCCAATATGGTCAGCGGTGAGTGGACAGGCACCATGTGTCTGACTGAACCACATTGCGGCACAGATTTAGGAATGATGCGCGCCAAAGCAGAGCCTCAAGCCGACGGCACTTACATGATCACGGGCAACAAAATATTCATCAGTTCGGGTGAACACGACTTGGCCGACAACATTGTGCATTTGGTGTTGGCGCGCTTGCCAGACGCGCCGTCTGGCAGCAAAGGTATCAGCTTGTTCGTAGTCCCCAAGTTCAATATAAACGCCGACGGCAGCTTGGGTGAGCGCAATCCGATTTTCTGTTCTGGGCTAGAGCACAAAATGGGCATCAATGGCAATGCAACGTGTCAAATGACATTAGACGGCGCCGTGGGCACCATGGTGGGCAAGCCCAACAAAGGTTTGGCCGCTATGTTTGTGATGATGAATGCTGCACGCATTGGTGTGGGCATGCAGTCATTGGGTTTGACGGAAGTGGCGTATCAAAACGCCTTGGCCTATGCAAAAGACCGTTTGCAATCACGCAGCCTTACCGGCATCAAGGCCAAAGAGCTGGCGGCTGACCCCATCATCGTTCATCCTGACGTGCGCAAAATGCTGCTAACAGCCAAAGCTTACGCCGAAGGTGGACGCGCACTGTCTCTGTTTTGCGCGTTGCTGCTTGACCGCGAACTGAGCCATCCTGATGAACTTGTGCGCAAAGAGTCCGCACAAATAGTGGCGTTGCTCACCCCCATTGTGAAAGCGTTTATTACCGATAACGCTTGGACGGCGACATCGGGTTGCATGCAAGTGTTTGGTGGTCACGGTTACATCAAAGAGTGGGGGATGGAGCAATACGTGCGGGACTCACGCATCAATATGATTTACGAGGGCACCAACACCATTCAAAGTTTGGACTTGTTGGGGCGCAAAGTATTGGGCGACCAAGGTGTGGCTTTGAAGAAATTTGGCAAACTAATAGAAGCGCTTATTCGCGAAGAGGGCGTCAACGAGAACATGGCCGAGTTCATCAACCCATTGGCTTACTTGGCCGACCAAATGACCAAGTTCACCACTGAAGTGGGTTTTAAGGCATTCCAAAATCCAGACACGGTGGGCGCTGCCGCAGTGGATTACTTGCGTGTGGCTGGCCACTTGGTGTTTGGCTATTTTTGGGCCCGCATGGCGCAAGTGGCCTTGCGAGAAATTGCTGCTGGCAACACGGATCCGTTCTACCAAGGCAAGTTGCAAACCGCGCGTTTTTACTTCGCCAAACTGTTTCCAGAAACGGCTTCACTCATGCAAACAGCCCGCGCCAGCACAGCAGTGTTGATGGATACTGACGCAGCTTTAGCTTAAATACTCACGCATTTTCTATCTCACAATTTTGGAGAGAATCATGACACATCACACAATTACCGTTATCAAGCAAAACAACACAGTCAGGCGTTGTGCACTGATGTTTGCAGGCCTGGCATTGCTTGGTGCGGTGGCCTTGTTGCCACGGATAGCCGCAGCGCAAGTCACGCCCGTTGGCGTTTGGAAAAGCATTGACGACGAAACCGGTAAAGAAAAATCTTTGGTGCGCGTGGTCCAAGCAGGTGGCGTGCTAATCGGCACTGTAGAAAAAGCGCTCAACCCCGACCCCAACGCCAGTCGTACTTGCGATTTGTGTACCGATGAGCGCAAAGGCCAGGTCATTGTGGGCATGGAAATCATCCGTGGCGTCACTAAAAGTGCTGGCACGGAAGGCCTGTGGGATGGTGGTGAGATCCTTGACCCGCAAAAAGGCAAGCTCTACAAGGTGCGTATGACGCCCATAGAGGGAGGCGCCAAGCTTGAGGTTCGCGGCTATGTAGGCATGCCCCTTCTTGGGCGAACACAGACGTGGATTCGTGTCGAGTAACGACGCGCGCACATTTTTAAAAATTGACATTCGGCGTGTGGTGGTTGCCCACGCACGCCTGAAGGGACAGTATGTCTAGGTTTCGAATTCGCAAAGTTGCGGTGTTGGGTGCAGGGGTTATGGGTGCACAAATTGCTGCACACTTGGCCAACGCACGGGTGCCAGTCATATTGTTTGACTTGGCCGCCCAAGACGGCTCAGACAACAATGCCATTGCCAACAAGGCCATTGCTGGGTTGAGCAAGCAAAAACCAGCGCCTTTGGGAAGAGCCGCAGACGCGGCACTTATTACCGCAGCCAATTACGACGACCACCTACATTGGTTGGGCGAGTGTGACCTCGTGATTGAGGCCATCGCTGAGCGTATGGATTGGAAGCACGCGCTGTACGAGCGCATTGCACCCAAGCTGGCCAAACATGCGATTTTGGCGACCAACACGTCAGGTTTGTCCATCGCGGCATTGGGTGCACCCTTGGCCCCAGAACTGGCTGAGCGCTTTTGCGGTGTGCACTTCTTCAACCCGCCGCGCTACATGAGCTTGGTGGAAATCATTCCCACCCCTGCGTCCAGTACCCAGGCGCTGAATCATTTGGAAGCCTTTGTAACCACCGTGTTGGGCAAGGCGGTGGTGCGAGCCAAAGACACGCCCAACTTCATTGCCAACCGTGTTGGTACGGCAGGTATGTTGGCCACCATTGTTGAGGCTGAAAAATTTGGTCTCACCTACGATGTTGTGGACGACCTAACCGGAAAGAAGTTGGGCAGAGCCAGCTCAGGTACATTCCGCACGGCCGATGTGGTGGGCCTGGACACGTTGGCTCACGTCATCAAAACATTGCAAGACAATTTAAATGAAAAGTCGGATCCCTTTTACCCGCATTTCTCAACGCCAAACGCGCTCAAGCAACTGATTGCTGATGGACGACTGGGTCAAAAAACCAAAGCGGGTTTCTACAAAAAAGTCGGGCGTGATGTGCTGCGATTTGATGCACATACCAACGACTACGTGCCAGGAGGGCAGCAAGCAGACGACGTCTACGCACGCATGCTCAAGTACCCCGCGTCACAGCGCCTTGGCTTGCTGCGCGACAGCACTGGCGCGCAAGGTCAATTTTTGTGGGCTATTTTGCGCAACGCGTTTCACTACGCGGCCATACATTTAGAAACAATAGCCAATACCGCACGCGATGTGGATGCGTGTATGCGCTTTGGTTTTGGCATGAAGCAAGGTCCATTTGAACTGTGGCAAGACGCCGGGTGGTTGCAAGTGGCGCAGTGGGTGCAAGAAGACATAGATGCGGGTAAAGCGCTGTGCAACACGCCGTTACCACAATGGGTGTTTAAAGGGCCAGTTGCGCAGGCGGGGGGCGTGCACACGCCACAAGGCTCTTACAACCCAGCGAGCAACACCTTTGAGCCGCAAGCCGCTTTACCAGTGTTGTCGCGTCAGTTGTTTCCAGAGCGTTTCTTGGGCGACGGCGCTGAGTCATACGAGACCGCAGGAAGCACTGTATTTGAGGATTCGGCCATTCGGCTGTGGACTCATAGCCATGCCCCAAGTGTGTTGATTGCCAGCATCAAAACAAAAATGCACGCTATCAGCCCACAGGTTGCTGAAGGGTTGTTGCGTGGCGTGCGCAGCGCAGAGGCTGATTTTGACGCCATGGTGATTTGGACAGGCTCTGGCCCGTTCAGTGCTGGCGCTGACCTGCAGGCCATGCTGCCAGGCTTTATGGTCGGTGGATTGGATGCCATAGACGCGGTAGAGCATGAGCTACAACAAGTTATGTTGGCGATTCGCTACGCACAAATCCCGGTTGTCAGCGCCGTATCAGGCCTGGCACTGGGCGGTGGTTGTGAGCTGGCGGTGTACAGCGCTATGCGCGTAGCTGCGCTTGAGAGTTACATGGGTTTGGTTGAAGTAGGTGTGGGTTTGGTGCCAGGCGCGGGCGGCTTAACCTACCTGGCCAGACGCGCCGCTGAACATGCACAAGCCTCCACAGGTTCGGATTTGCTACCGTTTTTGACTGAAGGCTTCTCTGGCGCAGCCATGGCCAAAGTAGGTACCAGTGCTTTAGAAAGTCAAGACCTTGGGTATTTAAACGCCAGTGACGTGGTGGTACTCAACAAAGATGAACTCTTGTATGTGGCGTTGGGTCAAGCCAAAGCGTTGGCAGACACGGGCTACCGCCCACCCGCTAAACGTTTGTTCAAAGTGGCAGGGCGCAGCGGTATTGCCACCATTGTGGGCCAGCTCATCAACATGCGCGACGGCGGGTTTATCAGTGCCCATGACTTGCATATTGCGCGTGAAATAGCCACGGTGATGTGCGGTGGCGATGTTGATGCGGGCACGCGGGTTTCTGAAGAGTACCTGATGACCTTGGAGCGGCGCGCGTTTGGCGCATTGCTGGCCAACCCTAAATCGCAAGAACGCATCATGGGCATGTTGTCTACCGGCAAGCCCTTGCGCAACTGAACAGGCCACACAGGACTTACCACTATGAAACAACTTCAAGATGCCTATATCGTTGCGGCCACACGCACGCCCATTGGCCGTTCTCACAAAGGCTATTTTTTACACACACGCCCCGACGACCTGTTGGCGCATGTACTGCGCGAAGTCGTGGCAGCAGCGCCTGGCCTAGACCCCAGCGCCATTGAGGATGTGATTGCTGGCTGTGCCATACCTGAAGCACAGCAGGGCTTGAACGTGGCGCGCGTCGCTACTGTGTTGGCAGGACTGCCTAAATCAGTGGGCGGTATCACGGTCAACCGTTTTTGCGCGTCTGGTTTAAGTGCTGTGCAAATGGCGGCAGACCGTATTCGCGTGGGTGAAGCCGACGTGATGATTGCCGCTGGCGTGGAGAGCATGAGCTTGGTGCCCATGATGGGCAATGCGCCGTCATTGTCGCCCAGCGTGTTTGCCAACCTAGACAACGTAGACGACTACGGTATTGCTTATGGCATGGGCCTAACCGCTGAAAAAGTCGCCCAGCAATGGAAGATCAGCCGAGAGGCGCAAGACGCGTTTGCTTTGCAGTCTCACCAACGTGCCATGGCGGCTATGGCCGCGGGTGACTTCAAGGCCGAAATTACGCCTGTTACTGTGCATGACCGTCGCGTTAACTTGGACACCGCCAAGGTCAGCATTGCGCAGCGAGTGGTCGATATAGACGAGGGTGCGCGCCCAGATACCAGTATGGCCGGCTTGGCCAAATTACGCACGGTGTTTGCTGCACGCGGCAGCGTAACCGCGGGCAACAGCTCGCAAACCTCAGACGGCGCTGGTGCCTTGTTGATTGTGAGTGAGGCCGCTCTCAAGCGTTTTGGCTTAACGCCGCTGGCCAGATTTGTAGGCTATGCCAGCCGTGGTGTGCCACCGCATATCATGGGTGTGGGCCCTATTGAGGCCATACCTGCCGCACTGAAAGCGGCTGGCTTGAAGCAAGACGACATGGATTGGATTGAGCTGAACGAGGCCTTTGCTGCGCAGTCATTGGCTGTCATGAATACCTTGGGACTAGATCCAGCCAAGGTCAACCCCATGGGTGGTGCCATTGCTTTGGGCCACCCATTGGGTGCTACAGGCGCCATTCGGTCGGCTACCGTGATACATGCGTTACAGCGCAAGCAACTGAAGTACGGCATGGTTACCATGTGCGTTGGCATGGGCCAAGGTGCCGCTGGTATTTTTGAACGCGTTTAACGCACTCCCCATACAGATTTGGAAACTATAGTCATGTCAGATATTTTGATTGCCAGCGAAGCCGGCGTAACCACCATCACCATTAACCGCGTGGCGCGTAAAAACGCCATCACGGCCGCCATGTACGCCGCCATGGCAGACGCCATTGAGGAAGCCACCACCGACGCGGCCTGTCGTGTTGTGTTGATACAAGGCAACGAGGTTATTTTCAGTGCAGGCAACGACATTGAGGACTTTCTCAACAAGCCCCCAGCTGGCAGCGACGCGCCGGTATTTCGCTTTTTAAACGGTATTGCCACCTTCCCCAAGCCGCTGGTGGCTTGCGTGTGCGGCCCTGCCGTGGGTATAGGCACCACCATGCTGTTGCACTGCGACTTGGTGTATGCGGGCGATAACGCTGCGTTTTCTACCCCCTTCGTCAACTTAGGCTTGTGTGCAGAGGGCGCCTCTAGCTTGTTAATGCCACACATGTTTGGCTACCACCGTGCCGCCGAGGCCTTGTTAATGGGCGAGCCGTTTATGGCTGAAGCTGCTTTGGAGGTGGGCTTGGTCAACCGCGTATTGGTCCCTTCTGAGGCGTCAGCTTATGCCCATGCACAGGCACACAAGATGGCTAAAAAGCCGTTGAGCTCGTTGGTAGAAACCAAGCGGCTTATGAAGATGGGCCAACAAACGCAAGTCTTACAAGTCATGAAAGAAGAAGGCGCAACGTTTGGTCGCATGCTCAATGAACCTGCAGCCAAAGAGGCTTTCGGCGCGTTTATGGACAAGCGCAAACCTGATTTTTCAACGCTGTAAAGTCATTCAGGCGGCATAACCTGGCGACAAGGTTACCGCCTGATCTGCTTGCTCAGTGAGCGGTATGCCGTGAGATTCATGTGACTACAAGTGTCATGAGCAGGTAGGCCATGTACGCAAAGTAAGCCCCAACCAGTACAGAGCCCTCTATGCGATTGATGCTGCCGGGCTTGCCTTTAAAACCCATACCCACCACAAACAGTGCGATGGTGAGTATCAAGATGACAGGGAAGTCCCGCGTCAGCATTGAGGGGTCAATTGCAGCCGGTGCAATCGCGCCGGCAATGCCTACAACGCCCAATGTGTTGAATAGGTTAGAGCCCAAAATATTGCCCAGCGCCAGCGCATGTTGTTGTTTGCGCGCGGCCACCACACTAGAGACCAGTTCTGGCAGCGAGGTGCCAATGGCCACCACCGTCAGGCCAATGACCAAATCGCTCACGCCTAGGCCCCTCGCCATATTTTCTGCGCCCCACACCAAGGCGCGTGAGCTGGCCATCATCACCACCAGGCCGCTGCCTAGCAGCAGCCATGCTCGCTTGGCCGGTATGTGGCGTTCATTGGCCTCATCGACCGCGGCTTGTGACATGGCGTCACCGCGGTTGGTCATGCTTTGTCGCACCAGCCAAAACATCACAACGGCCAACGTGGCAATCAGTACCCAGGCATCCAATGCGCTGAGTTGGCCATCTAGCAATTGGTAGCCAGCCAGCAATGTCACACCGGTGAGTATGGGTAACTCTTGGCGCAACACTTGCGACTGGACTGGTATGGGGCTAATCAATGCGGTGATACCCAAAATCAATGCAATGTTGCTGATGTTAGAGCCGTAGGCATTGCCCAGCGCCAGTCCAGGATTGTCTTGCAAGGCAGCAAAGGCCGACACCACCATTTCGGGGGCAGAGGTGCCAATACCCACCACAACCATACCAATGAGAAGCGGTGGCATACCGTAGTGGTTGGCAATGGCGGCTGCGCCATCAACAAACTTATCGGCGCTGAGTACCAGCAGCACCAGGCCAACAACAAATGCCAAAACAAACAAAGTCATGAGAGGTTGCGCTGCGATGCAGCGCCTAAAAGGATGAGTGGCCTGTGAGACCAGAAAAATGGCGCAGACAACAAAATTTGTTGACATCTTATTTTAAACGTCGCAGCACGTGAGTTGAACTGACGCCAGCGTGTGTCATTTGGAAGAGGTCAGCAGCGGTACAGTGGATGTGCCAGTTTGAGAGATCAGCAGTGGCAGCAAAGCGTATGTTTCGAGGCCTTGTTTTTACAAGTTTGTTTGCGACGGCTTGTCGTGCGCAGTGGTCTTGTGCCTGTCCCCTATGTGAGCTGCCCAAGCGGGGCAGTTGCTAAACTCAATGATTAACCAAAAAACACAACAACTTGTATGACCTCACCTGCTGCTGCCCACACACTTGAACCTGATTTCATTGAGGGCGTGCGCGTCATTTCAGAAGAGAAAATTGTTTTTAACAGCTTGCTGGGCTTAAAAATCACCAGCCTCTCGCCAGATCTGGCCACAGCCAGCATTGCCATGCGTGCGGAGTTTGTCGGGCATTTTGAGTACAACCGCATTCACGGCGGGGTTATCAGCGCCGCACTAGACGCCATGGGTGGCATTGCTGTCATGGGCGCCATTGGTGCGCGCTACCAGCAAGAGGATGTAGACAAACGTCTGCAGCGCTTTGCCAAGCTGGGCACCATTGATTTACGCATTGACTACTTGCGCCCCGGTATTGGTGAGCGCTTCACGCTCAGCGCCAGCGTATTGCGCTTGGGCTCGCGGGTGGCTTCCACACGGATGGAATTTTTTGCAGACAATGGCACACTGTTGTCTACTGGTAGCGGCTCTTACATAGTTTCCTGATTGGCGCATTCGGGTGGGCAAAAACGCGGAAAAATTAACACGCACAGATCACAACATGAACAAACGAAACAGTCTAAAGGCGACTGCCTTGGCGCTTGTTGCAGGCGTATTGACTCAGCCTAAAACCTCGCATGCGGCCAGCGGTGAGCTGCGGTTTCCGGGCGACCCGCCTCAGCACAAATTGGTTTACCAAGTTAACCGCGCAGACCCTGAGTACATCAACCACATATTGGGGTCTTTGCGAGCCATGGTGGTGCAGTACGGCGACAACGTTGCGCTGGCCGTGGTGGCCTTTGGCCCAGGTATCCACTTGTTGGCCACAAGGCCAGAGCGCCCTGTTTCGCTTGAGGCCAGGCAGCGCATTGTTGGCTTTGCCAACGACTACGGGGTCGAGTTGGTGGCTTGCGGCAACACCTTAACGGGCTTGGGCTGGGGGGCTGACCGGGTGGTGTCTCAAGCGCGTATTGAAGAGGTAGGCGCTTCCGCGCTCATGACCTACCAAGAAAAAGGCTATGCCTACATCGCTTGGTAATCTGGCTCAAACGTTGTGTGTGGCCGGTGTTGTAAGTTACTGCGCAATCTGTGTAGGCGCGCCTAGGTCGTCAATAGCCACATAGGTGAGGGTGGCTTGAGTGACTTTTACAAACTGGCCTTGAGACCTAAAGCGTTCTGCAAAACACGCTACATCAACGGTGATAGAGGTGTTGCCAATGCGCACAATGCGGGCGTAAAAACTCAAGATATCGCCCACGCGTACCGGCTGTTTAAAGATAAATTCTTTCACTGCCACAGTGGTTATTCGCCCCCTGACCACCCGTGCTGGGAGAACAGAGCCTGCCAAGTCCACTTGGGCCATGACCCAGCCGCCAAAAATATCGCCGTTGGCGTTGCAGTCTGCGGGCATGGGAATTACTTTAAGCACCAGCTCTTGGTCGGTAGGCAATTGGGTTACCAAGTTGCCATTGGCCGCTCGTGCGTCTTGTGTCGATTCGTCTGTCATGGGGCAAGGCCTTGATGTGTGGTCTTTAAGCAAACGAGAAGTGTAGGTCATAGCAGACAATACGCCCTATGCGCCAAACTTCACCATCCTCAGAAGCACCCCCAACAGCTTCTTCTGCAGCCTCACCTGCAACCTCTTCGACAACCGGATTACCGCCACGTTCAGACTGGCAAACGCTGGCAAAACTGCTGCCTTATTTGTGGCAGTACAAGTGGCGTGTGCTGATTGCGTTGACCTTCATGGTGGGCGCGAAAGCGGCCAATGTCAGTGTGCCCTTGCTGCTCAAAAAGCTGGTTGACGCCATGACGATCAACCCCAACGCGCCATTAGAGACGGCCCAAGCCCTGTTGGTGGTGCCCGTGAGTTTGTTGGTGGCTTACGGCTTGCTGCGCCTGTCTACCTCGTTGTTCACCGAGTTGCGCGAGTTGGTTTTTGCCAAGGCCACAGAAGGCGCCACCCGCCACATCGCCTTGCAAGTATTTGAGCATTTGCACGCGTTGAGCTTGCGCTTTCACTTGGCCAGGCAAACGGGCGGCATGACCCGTGATATTGAGCGAGGGACACGCAGCGTGCAGTCGCTTATTTCCTACTCGCTCTACAGTATCGTGCCCACGTTTATTGAGGTGGCCATGGTACTGACGGTGTTGGGCACGCAGTTTGACGCTGGCTATGTATGGATCACGCTGGCTGCGCTGGTGCTGTACATCAGCTTCACGGTGGTGGTGACGGAGTGGCGCACGCAGTTTAGACGCGCCATGAATGAGGCCGACTCGACCGCGCACTCACGCGCCATTGATGCCTTGCTTAATTACGAAACGGTCAAGTACTTCAACAACGAAGGTTTTGAGTCCAAACGTTACAACGACAACTTGGAAAAGCTGCGTGTTATTCGCATCAAGAACCAAACCACATTGAGTGCACTCAACGCGGGGCAACAAATTATCATCGCTACGGCCTTGGTGTTGATGCTGTGGCGTGCCACACAAGGCGTTGTTGACGGCACACTCACGTTGGGTGACTTGGTGATGGTGAACGCCTTCATGATCCAGCTTTACATACCGCTGGGTTTTTTAGGTGTGCTGTACCGTGAAATCAAGCAAAGCCTCACCGACCTAGACAAGATGTTTGTGCTTTTAGAGCGCGAGCGTGAAATTGCCGACAGGCCCAATGCACAAGTCTTGCGCTTAGACAGCCCGCCAGATGTAAGTTTTGATGCCATCAGTTTCAGTTATGAGCCCAATAGGGCCATCTTGCATGGCGTAAACATACACATCCCAGCTGGTAAAACGGTGGCCATTGTGGGTCCGTCTGGTTCGGGTAAATCGACGTTGGCCAGGTTGTTGTACCGGTTTTACGATGTCAGTGGGGGGGCAGTCCGTATCAACGGCGTAGACGTGCGTGAATTGCAGCAACTCAGTTTGCGCCGCCATGTGGGCATAGTGCCCCAAGACACAGTGCTGTTTAACGACAGCATTGCGTACAACATTCGATACGGGCGAACCGACGCCAGCATGGACGACGTGATCACGGCGGCCAAAGCAGCGCGCATACACAGCTTTATTGAAAGCTTGCCCCAAGGCTACGATACGCCAGTGGGTGAGCGCGGTTTGAAGTTGTCAGGGGGGGAAAAGCAGCGCGTCGCCATTGCCCGGACCTTGCTTAAAAACCCACCCATATTGATATTTGACGAGGCAACTTCGGCGCTGGACTCCACCAACGAGCGGGCCATTCAAGCCGAGATTCGCATGGCGGCACGTCATAAAACATCGCTGGTGATTGCTCACCGTTTGTCGACAGTTGTGCACGCCCACGAGATTGTGGTGCTGGAAGCCGGCTCTGTGGTGGAGCGAGGCCGCCACAGCGATTTGTTGCAAGCTGGCGGCGCCTATGCGCGCATGTGGGCTTTGCAGCAAGAAGACAAAACAGGTGATGCCCCATCAGACCAACCCAACCGTGCGCCCAACAGCCCAAATTTGGCAACATAATAAGGTCGTTATGGAAACCAAATGGCTAGAAGACTTTGTATCGCTGGCTCAAACGCGCAGTTTTAGCCGTTCGGCGCAATTGCGCCATGTCACGCAGCCTGCCTTTTCAAGGCGCATTCAAGCGCTTGAGGCGTGGGCCGGTACCGACCTTGTCGATCGCTCGTCCTATCCCACCCGCTTAACGCCTGCAGGCAAAACTTTACTGGACCAGGCAGTCGATATGCTGCAGGCTTTGCAAGCGACACGCGCCATGCTGCGCACCCATCAAGCCTCGGCTCAAGACGTGATTGAGTTTGCAGTGCCTCACACCTTGGCCTTTACTTTTTTCCCGTCTTGGGTGTCGTGCTTGGTGAAAGAGTTTCGCAGCTTCAACAGCCGCCTCATTGCGCTGAATGTGCACGATGCGGTGATGCGCATGACAGAGGGCAGTTGCGACCTGCTGTTGATTTACCACCACCCATCACAGCCTGTTGCATTGGGCGTTGATCGCTACGATATGTTGGTTTTGGGTTCGGAAACGCTGTACGCCGTCAGCAAACCCAAGGCCGACGGCACACCCATGTACTCATTGCCTGGTCACAGCAAAAAACCACTCCCATATTTGGCGTATTCGGCCGGTGCCTATTTGGCGCGCGCGGTTGACCACTTGCTCAAACAAAGCAGCGAGGTGTCGCATTTAGAGCGTGTGTACGAAACTGATATGGCCGAAGGCTTGAAAGCCATGGCGTTAGAAGGCCACGGGATTGCTTTTTTGCCCGAGAGCGCAGTGCGCAAAGACATGGAGGCTGGACGATTGGTGAGTGCCGGGCAGACCCCAAGTTTGACCATGGAAATTCGCCTGTATCGACAAAAGCCTGGCGTTGAGGCCATCCTAGACGTCGCTGGTGTCAATGACGTCGACAAGGGGCTGGCGCGCAGTTTATGGCGGCACTTGGCCTCTGGTGTGTCCTTAAATCCAGCGCCTAGCACCACCACGAAGAGGGGGGTAAGTCTGTAGGCGCGGGTGAATGGGGCTGCGCATGACATAAGATCAAGGCTATGACACATGCCGCATCATTGACTCCCCAAACATTCACTATGATTCGCCCAGATGACTGGCATTTGCACGTGCGAGATGGCATTGCCTTGGCCAGCGTGGTGCCGCATACGGCGGCACAATTTGCCCGAGCCATCATCATGCCCAACCTCAAGCCGCCAGTGACGTCATTGGCCATGGCCAATGCATACAAGTCTCGCATTGCAGCTGCCGTCCCACCTGGGGTGCAGTTTGAGCCGCTGATGACCTTGTACCTCACGGACAACATTGCGCCGCAAGCCATAGAAGAGGCCCATGCGGGTGGGGTGTTGGCCGCCAAGCTGTACCCAGCGGGCGCCACGACCAACAGCGACATGGGTGTCACCAAGCTCAGCAACATCTACCCCGTGTTTGAGGCCATGCAGCGCTGCGGCATGTTGCTGTTGGTGCACGGTGAAGTCACCAGCACAGACATTGACTTGTTTGACCGTGAAGCGGTGTTTATCGAGCAGCAGCTCATACCGTTACGGCGGGATTTTCCAGAGCTTAAGATTGTGTTTGAGCACATTACCACTGACGATGCGGCGCAATATGTACAAGCCAGCGATAGTTTTGTAGGGGCCACCATTACGGCGCACCACTTGTTGTACAACCGCAATGCCATTTTTACTGGCGGTATTCGCCCCCACTATTACTGTTTGCCCGTTCTCAAGCGCGAGAAGCACCGCCAAGCCCTGCTGGCCGCTGCATCCAGTGGCTCGTCCAAATTTTTCTTAGGCACCGACAGTGCACCTCACCCTGCCCACTTGAAAGAGCACGCCAGCGGTTGTGCTGGTTGCTACACCGCACACGCGGCCATTGAGTTGTACGCCACGGCTTTTGAGCAAGCGGGCGCATTGGACAAGCTGCAAGGCTTTGCCAGCGAACACGGCCCAGACTTTTACGGCTTGCCTCGTAACACCGGTACGGTGACGCTCAAGCGCGAAACGTGGGTGCCGCCCCTGGACTTTCCGTTTGGCGCGGCCTCTATCAAACCTTTGGGTGGTGGTGAGCCGTTGCACTGGCGCGTGGCGGCTTAAACCCCGCGTATGTCTGGTGCACAAGCCAACTGGCCACAACCACTGGCTGGCATAAATTGGCAGCAAGCTTGGCTTACGCCTTATGCCCGGCTGGGACGCCCTTTGGCGCAGGGTGTGTTGCGGGGTGAGCCGGTTTGGCAAGTCCTACATGCGTTGCGAGATGCAGGTGAGGTCTGCGCGCAGTTGTTGCATCAATCGCCACGCCAAGCCAGCCCGGGTTTTGTCGCGCAGTCTGCGTTGCCCCACGGCCAAGCCTATGAAGCGTACATTTATCAAACCCGCACTGTGCCCACACGCTGTGGTGCGCATGACTTTTTCAATGGTTTGATGTGGCTCAATTGGCCGCACACCAAGGCAACGCTTAACCAGCGGCAGTGGCAGGCTCTAGAGGCTGCTGGTGGTGTTGGTCAAACCCGCGGCCCAACCCGAGATGCCCTGACGCTGTTGGATGAAAACGGCGCTGTGCTGCTGGCCCCTCCAGCTATTTGGGATGCCCTGCGTCACCGCCAGTGGCAGATGGCTTTTGTCACGCTGCGTCCGCTGTGGGCGCAGTGTCAATTGTTGGTCGTGGGCCATGCCTTGCTTGAGCAGTTGCTGCTGTACCCCCGCAAAAGTTTGACCGCGCATGTGTGGCTCCCAACGCCGTCTGTGCAGGCATTGTTTGGCAAGCAATCGGCTATCAGCGGCATAGACCATGCACTTGCACAAGCTTTGCGCGACGACGACTTAAGTCAAAAACCATTCACGCCGTTGCCCGTTATGGGCACTCCGAACTGGTGCGACGACAACGCACACCCCAGCTTTTATGACGACCCACAGGTGTTCAGGCCTTTGCGTCTTGGACAAAATCCCCCACAACGTGTGGCAGCACTAACAGACCGTTGAAATTTACGCCAAAGCCCACATATGATTCGGCTGCTGGCACTGAACTGAAAATAGTTTTCATGTCTGAGACCACGGGAGAATTCAAATGAAGCGTATTGTGTTGTTTGTGATGACCAACTTGGCCGTCATGTTGGTATTGGGCGTGACAGCCAGCTTGCTGGGTGTCAATCGGTTCTTGACGTCCAATGGCTTAGACCTCGGCATGTTGTTGGGCTTTTCGTTGCTCATGGGCTTTGGCGGTGCCATTATTTCGCTGCTGATGAGCAAGCCAATTGCCAAGTGGAGCACGGGTGCCACAGTGATCGTGCAAGCCAGCAACGCCGATGAAGCGTGGCTGTTGCAGACCGTCTCAGGCTTTGCCACTACCGCGGGCATCGGCATGCCAGAAGTGGCCATTTATGAAGGCGAACCCAATGCGTTTGCCACAGGTGCATTTAAAAACTCGGCATTGGTGGCGGTATCCACTGGCTTGTTGCGTGGCATGACACGAGAAGAAGTCGAGGCTGTACTTGGTCATGAGGTGGCACACATTGCCAACGGTGACATGGTCACCATGACGCTGATTCAAGGCGTGATGAACACCTTTGTGGTGTTCATCAGCCGCGTAGTGGGCTATTTCGTAGATGCTGCATTGCGACGCAATGACACACAAAGCGCTGGTCCCGGTATGGGCTACTACATCACCACCATTGTGATGGACATTTTGTTGGGCTTTGTAGCCGCCATCATCGTGGCTAGGTTCAGTCGCCAGCGCGAGTTTCGCGCAGACGCCGGTGCTGCCAGTCTCATGGGTCGCAAGCAACCCATGATCAATGCACTGCAGCGCCTTGGCGGCATGCAAGCTGGTACGCTACCCAAAACAATGGCGGCTATGGGCATCGCAGGTGGCTTAGGCAGCTTGTTCGCTACCCACCCGCCATTGGAAGAGCGCATTGAGCGTTTACGCAACAGCTAGTTGAAAGCCGCCAGGGGCGTCTGTAAAGAAGCCGTTTACACGGTGGGCTGTCTTGGCGCCTGCAGGCCGTGGCCGTGTTGTTCAGCAGCTCGTGCCCCCGCTGTACTCGTCGCGCTTGTCGCATGTGGTGTTGAGGTGGGAGGCCTAGAGGTTGGGCTTGTCTGATGGGTTGGCTTGACCGATTGAGTCGGTTGTACCTGTTGCGTCAATAGCACCAGGCAGACCTGTCTGGGCTTGTTGTTGATCTTGAATTTGGTTTTGATCTGGCTCTGGCTCTGGCTCTTGTTGTGTATGTTGGGCCATTGCTCGCAGCTTGTCTTTTTTGCTCATGCGCTTGCCTTTTATGCCCCCGCTGGGATCAAGTCCGCCAGTGCTGCTGTCGGTCGCTTCAGGCTGAACGTGGGCAAGGTCAGTGGTTTCAAAGCCAGCCAATAACTCGACCCTTATCGTCAGTTGGTTGCGTTGCACAATGAGTTCGAAGTGGCGACTGGCGGCTGGTGTAACAAAGCTCACCGCCTCACCGGCCACGCCAGCTCGGCCTGTGCGGCCAATGCGATGGGTGTAATCGCTGGCGCTGCGAGGCAGGTCGTAATTAACCACAGCAGGCAGCGCGGCAATATCAATGCCACGCGCTGCTAAATCGGTGGTGACCAAAACGTCCCATTGGCCAGTTTTAAATTCGTTTAAACAAGTGGTTCGCTGCGCTTGCGTTAAGCCACCGTGAAAAGCCGTGGCGTACACCTTGGCACCTTTGAAGTTGTTGTACAACTTATCCGCCACATGATCGGCGGCGTATTGCGTGCCCACAAACACCAGCACCTGTCTCCATTTGTGCGTTTTGATGAGGTGTAGCAGCAAGGCAGTGCGTCGCTTTTCGTCAACGGCTATTGCGCGTTGCTCAATTGGTGGTGTCGCAACGACGCCAGCGGTTTCTTCTACGCGAACGGGTTGACGCAACCACGCTTGCGACAAACTATCTACCTCGTCGTTCCAAGTGGCAGAAAACAACCATGTTTGTGGTGGCTTGACTGCAGCGTGCGTCGTGGCTTGGTCAATGGCTTGGTGGATGCGCTGTAACTCATCGCTAAAGCCGCTGTCTAGCAAACGGTCAGCTTCGTCCAGTACCACGTGGCGCAGCATGTGCAAGACCACACCGCCGTTGTCGATTAAGTCCAGCAAGCGTCCGGGTGTGGCCACCAGCACCGAGGCGCCTGCACGCAACCCCATGAGTTGCGTGTTGATAGATGCCCCGCCAACAGCGGTCACAACGCGCAGGGGGGTGGTGTGTTGTATGCGGACAGTTTTAATGAGGTCAACCAAGGCGTGGCTGACCTGTTGTGCCAACTCCCGCGTGGGCACCAGTACCACGGCATACACACCGCCGCCAACTTCTGGCAGTGGTACGTGGTGCAGCGGTTGCAACAACGACAGGCCAAACGCCAAGGTTTTGCCCGACCCAGTTGGGGCCAAGCCAATGCCGTCGTTTGCTGCAAAGTGCGCAGGGATAACACGGCGCTGCACCGGCGTAGCCGATTCAAACCCCAGCGTTGTCAGCGCCTCTAGCCACATGGGCTCTAGCCCTAAAGCTTCAAAAGACATATCGTTATAAACCTTAAATATTAGGGTCAGATCCTAATTAATTTGTTTGTCGCAGGGCAAATAATGCAGTTAATTGGGTTCTGACCCCAATTAATTGGCTGCTATGGCTTCGGCTAGTTTGATGCCGTCGACGGCGGCAGATAGAATGCCGCCGGCGTAGCCAGCGCCTTCGCCACCGGGGTACAGGCCGCGCACGGTCGGGCTTTGTAGTTGGTCGTCTCTGTCTATGCGCAGCGGCGAAGAGGTTCGCGTTTCTAGACCGGTCATGATGGCGTCCGCCATGTCAAAACCTTTGATTTTTTTACCGAAAGCGGGCAGGGCTTCACGCATGGCGGTGACGGCAAATGCGGGCAGTATGTCTGCCAAGTTAACCAGTTTGACGCCGGGCTGGTAGCTTGGCGTCACGCTGCCCAGCGAGGTGCTGGCGGTGTTGGCCAAGAAGTCAGCAACGCGTTGGGCGGGTGCGCAGTAGTCGTGTCCACCAGCGGCAAAGGCGTTGCGCTCAAGTTCTCGTTGCAACACGATGGCGGTGAGCGGGTGCGGGTTGGCTGCAGCCGCGAGCCTAGCTTGTGCGTCTTCAAACAATGTTGCCCCTAGCGTGTCACCAAAGGAGGCCGTCCAAGCCGCTTGCGTCATGGGTGCGTCAGCAGGGGTGATGTCCACCACAATGCCGGCGTTTGCATTGCGCTCGTTGCGAGAGTATTGGCTCATGCCGTTGGTGACCAAGTGGCCAGGCTCTGAGGTGGCCGCCACCACAGTACCGCCTGGACACATGCAAAAGCTGTACACCGCGCGTCCGTTGCTGGCATGGTGCACCAGTTTGTAGTCGGCCGCACCCAACAAGGGGTGACCTGCGTGTCTGCCCCAACGAGAGGCGTCTATGACGCTTTGCGGGTGCTCAATCCGAACACCAATTGACAGGGGTTTGGCGTGCATGGCCACACCTTGTTGGTACAGCACGGCAAAGGTGTCGCGCGCACTGTGACCCAAGGCCATGACCACGTGTTGGCTGGCCAGCTCGTAGGTGCTGCCATCTGCCAGATCGGACACACGCACACCGCGAATACGCTGGTGTTCGTCAAGCAGCAGTTCATCAACTTGCTGGCCAAAACGAATGTCGCCGCCCAAATTGGTAATGGTTTGGCGCATGTGCTCTACCACTTTGACGAGCTTGAAGGTGCCTATGTGGGGGTGGGCTTCATACAAAATGTCTGCGGGCGCACCGGCGGCAACAAATTCGTTCATGACCTTGCGTCCTAAAAAGCGCGGGTCTTTAATTTGGCTGTAGAGCTTACCGTCAGAGAACAAGCCTGCGCCGCCTTCGCCAAACTGTACGTTGCTGTAAGGGTTGAGTGTGTTGTGTCGCCAGAGACCCCAGGTGTCTTTGGTTCGCTGGCGCACGTTTTGCCCTCGCTCTAAGACTATGGGCTTGAGTCCCATTTGCGCCAATACCAGAGCAGCAAACAGGCCACACGGTCCAAAACCCACCACGACGGGGCGCGGCATGTTTAAACGTGCAGGCGTCAAAACAGGTGGGTACCAACCCATGTCTGGCGTGGCTTTGATATGTGGGTGGGGTGTGCGCAGTGCCAGCACATCGCCTTCTTGCTCGGTATCAACCAGCGCAAGGTCAACGATGTAGACGGCTTGCAGGCGGGCTTTGCGCGCATCAAAGCTGCGTTTGAAGACGTGCAGGCTGGCAATGTCTTTAGCGGCGATGCCCAGCGCTGTGGCTGCAAGTTCTGTGAGCTTGGCCGTGGGATGGCCGACTGGCGCACGGTCGGCGTCTGTTTCTGTGGGGGCGTCTGCGGCCCGTCTGTGGTCAACGGGCACGTCTTCTAGGCCGAGCTTGAGCTCAGACAAGCGAATCATGATGAGGTTCCTGTAGGGGCTTGTGGTTATCAAGCAAAGGGAAGCGACAGGCAATGGGCTCTGAGTCATTGCAAAGAGGTTATTATCGTCTGCGTGAAGCCAGCTAGGTCGTCGCTGGTGCATAAGCCGAAAGGCTGCACTGGAGGAACGTCCGGACTGCATAGGATAGCGTAGCAGGTAACACCTGCGCACCGACCGCCTGCAAGGGCCTAAGGTGACGATTAGAGCAACAGAGACGAGCCGCTTAAGTGCGGGTGAAACGGGCAATCTCTACGCGCAGCAATACCAAATAGGCCAACACGCACAACCTTGTGTTGTGCAAGCTGTGATCCGCAGATTGTTGGCGGGTAGGTAGCACCGAGCCGCTTGGGCGACCAGCGGCCCAGATGAATGGCGACCAGGGTGGTGTTACAACCACTTCACAAAATCCGGCGTATCGGCTGGCTTCACACTTTTTTTGCATTGCAAATGCTTGACCTTGCCAAGCCGAAGCTATTTGCATGCGGTTCAGGCAGCTGACGCATCTCTCAGGTGCTCTATGTGAGCGCGCATGGAATGCTTGGCCAACGGCCACAGCGCCGTGGGTGTGTCGTCATAGGCCATGGCCACCCAGTCATCCTCGTTGCCTTGTGGGCTGTGCGCCATGGCAGCGGCTACTTTGGCTTCGCGGCGCAGGCGATGCGCTGTTAATGCCGCGATCTGTGCGGCGGCTTTTTCAAGCACATAACCGTGTGCGGGCAATATAAATGACTCGCTGGCGTTGCACAGCGCGCTTAGTTTGTCTAGCGAGTGCAGGTAATCACCCATGTGGCCATCAGGTGGGCTGATGATGGTGGTGCTGCCATTGAGAATGTGATCGCCGGCAAACAACAAGCCGTCCTCTTCTAACCACAGGCAAATATGGTTGGCCGTATGCCCTGGGGTGTAGACCACTTGCATGCGGTGGGTGTACGTATCGCCAGTTAGCTCAATCTGTTCGCCATCACCCAGCACACGTTGAGGCGCAAACACGCTGTCTGGTCTAGAGTGTGGCCCGCTGGCTACGCCAGCAATGGCAGGCGGTGTGGCGCACAGTTGCTGTAACAGTGGCGCGCCTGGTGAGTGGTCTGGGTGCGAGTGGGTGCACACAATGAGTCGTATGTCACCCGCACAGGCATCAAATAACCGCTGCTGGTGCGCGGCGTCGGCTGGGCCCGGGTCAATCACGATGTAGCCGGTGTCTGGCGTGCCCACGGCGTAGCTGTTGGTGCCTGGCCCTGTCATCATGCCGGCGTTGGGCGCGGTGAGGCGTTGCACGTTGCGCAGCAGCGCAACTGGCGTGTCGTGCTGCCACTTGAGTTCATGCACTATCTGACCATGCGGAGAGACCAAGGCCAACTCACCAAACGGCTGCTCGTGCTCCATATGGCGAGTTTCTTTGCCGTTGAGCAGCCCCGCGCGCGGGCAGCTGGTAAACAAGGGTTGCTCGCTGTGACAGGTCTCCAGCAGCTGCGCCACGTTGTCAAAGGCTTGCAGTTTGTCTAGCGTGCGAATAGTAGGGAAAATGATGAAAAAATTACCAGCCTTGAAGCGTTGCAAAGCCTCGCTTGGGCGCACCCACACCGGTTCAAACTGCTCAGACTCATCGGCGACTGGCGTTTGGTTGGGCGGCATGCGGGCCACCAAAAAAGGCACGTCATAGCGCTTTGGTAAGTCGCGGTCGGTGATCCAGCGTGCAAACATAAACACGGTGTCGCCACGCAATTGCCAGCCCAGCGCTTGGGTTTGGGCATAAAAGTCGCCTGAGCGATCTATCGCCGCGACATCAGCACTGGTGGCCCAAACGCCTCGTGCATTGGTGGCCAGCAGCACGCCCAACTCTTCAAAGCTTTCGCGCACGGCGGCCAATGCTGCGGTTTGCAAAGCTGCGCTTTGGGTGGCGCGGTATCGGCTGTGGTTGTGCGGTTGGCCATCTGCCGGGTCTATATGTCCCCCAGGAAAGACATAAGCGCCGGGGGCAAAACTGGCGGTCATTGAGCGTCGCGTCATCAATACCTCTATGCCAAGCTCGCCGTCGCGCACCAACATGACGGTGGCGGCGGGTTTGGCAACGGGTATGTCGCGTGTGGGGTGGAGTTGCATGTGTAAGCGTGGCATGCGTCGATTGTGCAACGCATGGAAAGGCTTGGCGTTGTACTCGGCGACAGTCGATAATGTGGCCATGCACATCAAGTTCACAAAAATGCAAGGCGCTGGTAACGACTTTGTCGTGCTGGACGAAACACAGGGCGAGTTCGGCTTGAACCAGGCCCAATACCGGTGGCTGGCTGATCGCCATTTTGGTGTGGGTGCTGATCAAATTTTGTCGGTTCGACCACCCAGCTCTGCTGAGGTTGATTTCAACTACGTGATCCACAACGCTGACGGCGGTGAGGTGGAGAACTGTGGCAACGGCGCCAGGTGTTTTGTACGTTACGTGCGCAGCCGCGGCCTAACCGATAAATCAACCATACGCGTGCAATTGGCGAAGGGCCAAATTGAGCTGAGTGAAAACGCGCAGCAGTTGGTGCGTGTGGATATGGGGATGCCCAGTTTTGAAATAGCCGATGTTGGCTTTGAGGCGCGTGACCTCAGTCCACAACCAGTGGGCAATTGGCAGGCTTGGCACCTAGATGCCACTGCTGGGGCGCAGCGACAGGGAGCTGCAGGCGTGGTGTGGCCTACCGATATGCAGCTTGGCTTGGTGTCAATGGGCAACCCACACGCCGTTCAAGTGGTTGGCGATACCGAGCTGTCACCCGTTCACGCTTGGGGGCCTTGGCTGGAGTCTCACCCGCGTTTTACACGCCGTGTGAACGCTGGATTTATGCAAATTGTAGGGCGCAACCGTATCAAATTGCGCGTCTATGAGCGCGGTGCCGGTGAGACATTGGCATGTGGCACTGGCGCATGTGCCGCCGTGGTGGCTGGCATACGTTGGGGTTTGTTAGATGCGAGCGTGCAAGCGCACACCCGTGGCGGCGACCTAATCATAGAGTGGGCTGGTTTGGGCCACGCGGTATTTATGACCGGCCCCGCGACGACTGTCTTTGAAGGTGCTGTTGAAGTGCCTGAGCTTGCCTGAGTCATTCGATCTGCACGTTAGACTGATTTTCATTCAATAAATTTTACGCACACCTTAGCGATTAAACGTATGACCGACAACACACTGCCTCCCATTACCGAAGATGACATTGCCGAGTATTTGACCAATACGCCGGACTTCTTTGAGCGCCACGCCGACATGCTGGCTGGCGTGCAACTGACCAGCCCACACAGCCACCGCGCCATTAGCCTGCAAGAGCGCCAAGCCGAGATGTTGAGAGGCAAGGTGCGCGACCTTGAGCTGAAAGCTGCAGAGATGATTCGTTATGGCAAACACAACGTGGACATAGCCGACAAGCTACAAGACTGGACAGTGGCCTTGCTGCGGGCGCGCAAAGCCGAAGATTTGGTGCATGTGGTGACCACCGAGTTGGCTGCTATTTACGACATGCCTCAAACAGCACTGCGCTTATGGGGTGCAGACAGTGCGTTCGCCAGCAACGACTTTGCCGCAGCGGTTGAGACAGCAGTCAAAGACTACGCCAATGATTTGGAGCAGTCTTACTGCGGCGTGCGTCGCGAATTGCCCTTGCTGAACTGGTTGGCCGATGGCGATGCGGTGAAGTCCATGGCGGTGGTGCCGCTGCGCTCGGGCGCGCAAGTGTTTGGTTTACTGGTGCTGGCGTCTGACGATGAGGCACGGTTTACAGCCGATATGGGCACCTTGTTTTTAGAGCGCATCAGCGCCCAGGCCAGTTCGGCTTTAAGCCGCTTGCTGCCCTAACGCATGACGGTCATGGGTGCGCATATACAAGCTTACTTAGACTATGTGCGGTTTGAAAAACGCCTAAGTGAGCGAACCTACACGCTGTACCACGATGACTTACTGATTTTGCAGCGCATGTTGAACACCATGTTCGAGATCGAGATCGAGGCCGAGGCCGAGAGCTTTGACGTGCTGGGTGTGCAGCCCATGCACATTCGCCGTCTGGTGGCCATTCTGAACAGCCAAGGCCGCAACGGCTCGGGCATTGCCCGCATGTTGTCGAGTTGGCGGGGATTTTACAAGTGGGCAGGACAGCACAAGTTGGTGGGCAGCAACCCTGTGCAGGACATTCGGGCGCCCAAAACAGCCAAGCCCTTGCCCAAAGCTTTGAGCGTGGACGACGCGGTGCAACTCGCCTCTTTCAACAACCTGCACGCTGACCCGGCATTAGAGGCGCGCGATGTGGCGATGGTCGAGCTGTTATATGGCAGCGGCTTGCGGCTGAGCGAGCTGTTGGGGTTGGACGTGCAAGCCAGCCAAGGCGCGCGCGGTTGGGTTGACATGCGCGCAGGTGAGGCCCAGGTGTTGGGTAAAGGCGGCAAGTGGCGCAGTGTGCCGGTAGGGGCCAAGGCCGCCGCTGCCTTGCAAGCTTGGCTGGCCATACGCCTGCAATGGGTTAAGCCCGCAAAGGCAAGCAAGGCCCAGAGCGAACCAACCACACACAGCGCCTGCGACCAGTCCACCCTACAAGCGGCAGTATTTGTGAACCAGCGTGGCCAGCGCTTGAGTCCTCAGCATGTACGGGTGTGTTTGCGCAAACGTGCGGAGCTGGCAGGCACGCCTACAGCTGTGCACCCCCACATGCTGCGCCACTCGTTTGCAAGCCATGTGCTGCAGTCCAGCGGTGATTTGCGCGGCGTACAAGAGCTCCTTGGTCACGCCAACATCAGCACCACCCAGGTGTACACGAGGCTGGACTTTCAGCATCTCGCGCTCATCTACGACCAAGCACACCCAAAAGCTAAAAAAAAATCGTAGCAACTGCGTAATCTCAAGTACGTTTGTCTAAAAACACGTAGCATTGGCAAGCAATGTAGTGCGAGGTCATCAGATAGGCTGCTGACGGGTTCACTTGTAGGAGAAACAAGCTGTGAAACACATGATTCAGTCCGTATTGATAGCCCTGAGTTTGGGCTTGGGTTGTGGCGCCAGCGCTCAAGCCGATGAGCCCATCAAGGCGGTGTATCACATGACCGATGGGGCCGAGCAAGCCGCCCGCGGTTTGCAAAACATTAAAAACCATTTGGCGGCTGATCCCAGCGCCAAAATTGTGGTGGTTGGTCACGGTAAAGGCATTGACTTTATGTTGATGGACGCCCAAACACCTAAAGGTGGCAAGTTTGAAGGCTTGGTCTCTGGTTTGGCCGCACAAGGTGTCGAGTTTCGTGCGTGTAACAACACCTTGGTAGGGCGCAATATTGACCCTGGTTTATTGCTGTTGGAAGTTAAAGTGGTTCCCTCAGGTGTTGCCGAAGTGGCGCGTATACAAGCCAAAGAGGGCTATGTCTATCTCAAGCCTTAAGCCAAACCGCTAGCGCCACAGAGGATTTGGTGCACGTGGTGCCTTGGCAGCTAGGGTCTACCTGGTTGCGTTGACTCATAAAGAGCCACTGCGCTAACGTTTGCGCGGTGGCTTTTTTGTGGTCACAACAGGGGGTGTGCACAATGCACTACACTTTGTGCCCTTGAATGCCAGCTTTTAAAAATGGGCCACGCATTGAAATGACGCATGTGTCCCATATTTAAGCTTGGTTGTTTCAGCGCACTTATACATTGAGGTTGTTATGTCTTTAATCCCCGCTACAATTTTGACCGGCTTCTTGGGCTCAGGTAAAACAACGCTGCTAAAGCGTGTGCTCAGTGAGGCGCATGGCCAAAAAATAGCGGTGATTGAGAACGAGTTTGGTGAAGAAAACATCGACAACGAGATTTTGGTGAGTGACACCACAGAGAACATCATTCAAATGAGCAATGGATGTGTATGTTGCACCATCCGCGATGACCTGCGAACCACACTTCAAGACCTTGCCGAAAAGCGGCGCAAGGGCGAACTTGACTTTGAGCGCATTATTATTGAAACCACAGGTTTGGCTGACCCCGGTCCTGTGGCTCAAACTTTTTTCATGGACGATGAAATTGCTGAGCAGTACTTGTTGGATGCGGTAGTGACTTTGGTGGATGCCAAACATGCCGCGCAACAATTTAACGACCGTCAAGAGGCCCGCCGTCAAGTGGGTTTCGCCGATCAAATTTTTATCAGCAAGGCCGATCTGGTCAGCCCCGAGGAAGTGGATGCGTTGGTGCACCGACTCAAGCACATGAACCCACGCGCGCCCATGCGTACAGCCAACTTTGGTGATGTAAAACTCTCGGAAGTGCTTGACTTGCGAGGCTTCAATCTCAATGCGAAGCTAGATATTGACCCTAATTTTTTAAAAGATGACGATCACAGCGGCCACAAACATGGCCATGACGACGCGCATGATCACGAGCATGGTGAACATTGCAGCCACCCGTCTCACGAGCAGGACAGTCACGGACACCACCACCACCATGACGACGATGTCAAGAGCTTCGTGTACCGCTCAAAGCGTGCGTTTGACCCAGCCAAGTTAGAAGACTTTTTGGGCAGCGTTGTGAATATTTATGGTCCGCGTATGTTGCGTTACAAAGGTGTGCTGAATATGAAGGGCACCTCGCGGAAAGTTATTTTTCAAGGCGTGCACCAACTCATGGGCAGCGACCTAGGTCCTGAGTGGGCTATGGGGGAGCAGCGCGAAAGCAAAATGGTGTTTATTGGTATTGATTTACCTAAAGATATCTTGATTCAAGGCCTTGATCAATCTTTGATTAAGACCAGTTGACAAGCCCACACATGGACTTTGGCCAATTAAAGGGCAAACCTTTAATAGTCACAGTCACATAAAACGGGTATAACAACGCCTGCGCAATTGAGCAGCAAACTGACCCTAGGAGACCGACTGTGAAGCCTGGTAAGAACAATAAAACCGTGCTGGTAGCCGTTAAAAGCAAAGCAAGCCCACCTGCAAAAAAAGCATTGAAGCAGCCTGCCAAGCCTGTCGCGGTTGCTAAAAAGCCGCCAGCAAAGCCTGTTGTTAAAAAAACTGTTGTTCAATCATCGGCCAAACCAACAGCCAAACCATCAGCCAGACCCACAGTCAAAACAGCGGTCGCGAAAAAGCCAGTTGCAGTCAAGAAGCCTGTACCAGTTAAAAAAGCTGCAGCCAAGCCTGTGGCGAAGGCCCCCTTAAAGCTTGCGCCTGTCAGAGCGGTTGCCAAAAAACCGGTACCCGCCAAAGTCGCCAAGTCTGTTGTTAAGACCTCCATTAAAGCCCCGGTCAAAGTCGGCGCTAAGGCGCCCGCCAAAGCACCGGTTAAAGCCGTTATCAAAGCCCCCGCAAAAGCGGTAGTTAAACCGGCGGCTAAACCCGCTGTAAAGACTGCTGCCAAAGCGCCAGTCTCACCACCAGCGAAAGCTGCAGAGCCAGTTGCCAAGAAGACAAGTACCAAAGTGATTACAAAAATGCCGGAAGGCAAAACTGGACGCAAGCGTCCCAGCAGCAAGCCCGTCGCGCCCAGCATGACCGAAGCTGAAATGACGCCTTCGCATGACCCTAGCGCGGTCAAGGCCACATTTATTTCAGATCAAAAACCTACCATGAGCATTCCGGCCTATGTGCCCATAAAAAGGGACCCTAAGCGTGCCAACAACTGGAAAACACTTGCGTTAGACCAGCTGACCGATGCCGATATGTTGGCAATGGCCGAGTCTGAGTACATGAACAAAGTACAGATGGCGTATTTCCGCTCCAAACTGGCAACACTCAAGCAAGATATTTTGACCAGTGCGTCCGAGACAACTGAGCATTTGCGTGAGGACACAGTGGTGGTGCCCGACCCGACCGACCGTGCCACGATTGAGGAGGAGCACGCACTTGAGTTGCGCACACGCGACCGTGAGCGCAAGCTGCTGAAGAAAATTGAGCAGTCCATCATGCGCATTGATGCCGATGACTATGGTTTCTGTGATGAGACAGGAGAAGCCATTGGCGTTGGTCGCCTGTTGGCGCGCCCAACCGCCAACTTGTCTCTTGAAGCCCAACAACGCCGAGAGCTCAAGCAAAAAATGTTTGGTGACTAAACATATGTAAAGCAAACCGCGCTGCGCCCACCGCCCACATACCCTGGTTGATATCCAGGGCCCATGTGGGCGTTTTTTTTGCGTGGGTGGTACCCCAGCGCTGTCTGAGCGCACCGCTGTGTGCGTTGACTCTCGCCACGTCTTGAGACTGGCTTGGGGTTTCATCAGCGCTTTGAAACGCCAGCCAATGTACTGTCTCTGTGAGTGAGACACGAGACCAACGCGCGCCTGGGTGAAGCGGTTTGGTTCAATGTGTGAGACCCGTTAGCCTCTGATGCGGTGCCTGCGTTGATGGTGACAAGCATGTCATTTAAGTGCTTGCACAAAACCCTAAAAAACCCTGACAACTCACTTGCATTGCAATTTGTAAGTCGTTCTTTTTTATACATTTTTAATTTCGCACAACTGCCTGACTTGCCCTGTAAGTCATTGATTCCATTGAAAAAAACTTACTGCAAGACTTGCATGTCAGTGAATTCCTGATAAAGTGTCAAAAAGTGCAATTTAGTGGTGAAAAGTGTTTTTTAAGGATTAATCACGGTGTTTCAAGGGGCTTCTTCTCTCAACCTCGATGCCAAGGGGCGGCTGTCAGTGCCGACCCGGTATCGCGACGCATTGCAAAGCGACGCGCAGGGCTGCCTCACAGTTACAAAGCACCCGCATGGCTGTTTGATGATTTTCCCACGCCCTGCTTGGGAAGAGTTTCGCAGCCGCATCGCCGCGCTGCCTATGCAGGCGCAGTGGTGGAAGCGCATTTTCTTGGGCAACGCCTCTGATGTGGAAATGGACAGCACGTCGCGTGTACTTGTCTCGCCAGAGTTACGTGCCGCATCTGGTATCGAAAAAGATGTGATGTTATTGGGTATGGGTAGTTACTTTGAGTTGTGGGATGGGGGTGCTTACGCGGCGCAAGAAGCCCAAGCAATGCAAGGCGATATGCCTGATGTATTTAAAGACTTTTCCTTTTAAGGCCCTTGGGTGAATACGCAATGGTCGCACGATACCGTCTTACTGGAAGAGGCTGTAGAGGCCTTACACATCCAGCCAAGCGGGCGCTACATAGATGCCACGTTTGGACGAGGCGGGCACTCAGCACTTGTTCTTAAACACTTGGGCAAGCAAGGCAGCTTGTTGGGTGTAGACCGTGATCCACAAGCCGTGGCTCACGCACAGACCTGGACAGACGAGCGCTTTGCGATACGTCACCAAGCATTTCACACCATTGCAGATTTGCCAGAAGCAAGCGTGGATGGGTTGCTAATGGACTTGGGGGTGAGCTCGCCACAATTGGACGATGCAGCGCGTGGTTTTTCATTTCGAAGAGACGGCCCGCTGGACATGCGCATGGACACGACGCGTGGCATGAGCGTTGCCGAATGGTTAAAAGATGCCGCACTGGCTGACATAACGGAGGTGATTCGTGAATATGGCGAAGAACGGTTTGCTGTGCAGATTGCAAAGGCGATTGATTGCTGCCGACAGGAGCGGGGCGTTATTCAAACCACCCTCGAACTGGCCCAGATCGTGGCTAGCGCGGTCAAAACCCGCGAGCCGGGCAAGGATCCTGCCACGCGGACATTTCAGGCTTTTCGGATTTTTATCAACGCCGAGCTTGAGGAGTTGCAACAAGCGCTAGATGCCAGTCTGCGCTTATTAAAGCCCAACGGGCGTCTTGTTGTGATCAGCTTTCACTCACTAGAAGATCGCATAGTGAAGCAGTTCATCGTTAAGCATTCGCGTGAAGTGGTAGATAGGCGTGCCTTGTTTGCAACCCCGCCGCCGCTGAGGCTGGTGGCGTTAGGTCGTGTGAGAGCCAGCGCGGCTGAGGTTGCTGGCAACCCGCGCTCACGCAGCGCTGTGATGCGCGTCGCCAAGCGAACTGAGGTGCCGCTGTGATGCGCGTCAATGCCATATTGGTGGTGGCCATTTTGGCCACAGCGTTTACGCTCATCAACACCCAGTATCAATCACGTCGTTTGTACACGCAAGTTGACCAGGCTGCGGCTACGGAGCGCCAGTTGGGTAGCGACTTTGAATCATTGCGTGTGCAGCGCCGCGGCGAAGTAGCCCCAGGGCGCGTTCAGCGTATTGCCTCTACGCGCTTGAATATGCGGGCACCTGATCCATCAATCACCCAGTACGTTGGTCACACACCAGCGCTGCCTGCAGATGTGCAAGAGGATGCTCGGTGAGATCAAGTCGCCACACCATCGCCTTCAGCGCCAGTCCATTGCTGGCCAGTCGCACACCAGTGTGGCGCAGCCGCTTTGTATTGGCTGTGCTGGCGCTGGCGTTTGTCACCTTGGCTGGGCGTGCGGTGTATGTACAACTCCTTGGCAATGACTTTTTCCAAAAGCAAGGTGAGGCACGGTTTGCCCGCACCATTGAACTGCCACCGAGTCGCGGGCGTGTGTTGGACCGCAACGGTTTGATATTGGCTAGCAGCGTGCCGGCATTTGGCATTTGGGCAGATGGTGCTAACCCGAGTGACCCCAATATGGGTCAGTTGGCCAAGCTGCTGGGCATGAATAAAAATGCCGTAGCCGAGCACATCAAGCGTTCGGCTGACGGGTTTGTGTATCTCAAGCGTCAAGTAGACGAAGCCACGCGTGAGCGTATCAAGGCGTTGGGTATGGTGGGTGTGTCTGACACCAAGGAGTACAAGCGTTTATACCCAGAGGGTGATGCAGCAGCCCACGTGGTGGGTTTTACCAATATTGAAAACAAAGGGCTGGAGGGGGTGGAGTTGGCCTTTAACACGCAGCTGTCTGGTCATGCTGGATCGCGCCGTGTCATTAAAGACCGCATGGGCTCCATTATCGAAGACTTGCGCGACGTCATACCGCCGGTGAACGGACAAGACGTGCAACTGTCCATAGACAGCAAAGTACAGTTTTTTGCATACGACCAATTGCGTACGGCTGTTGAGCTGCACAAGGCCAAGGGCGGCAGCGCAGTGGTGTTGGATGCTCAAAGTGGTGAAGTGCTGGCGATGGCCAATTACCCAAGCTACAACCCCAGCGACAGGCGTAATTTAACAGGCGAGTTGCTGCGCAACCGCACCATCACCGATACCTTTGAGCCTGGCTCTACCATGAAGCCGTTTGTGGTGGCGCTGGCGCTTGAGCGCGGCGTGGTGACACCCACTACGACCTATCAAACGGCGCCTGGCTATATCGATATTGGCCGGCACCGTATCAGCGACTCTCACGAGCACGGTGTGTTGAATGTGACGCAGATTGTCGAAAAGTCCAGCAATGTTGGCACTGTAAAAATTTCAATGGATTTGTCTGCACAAGCCATGTGGACCACCTTTACCCAAGTTGGTATTGGTCAAAAACCTGTGGTGCCTTTCCCTGGCGCGGCCAGTGGGCGGTTGCGTGGCTATGAGTCATGGCGACCAGTTGAAAAAGCCACTATGAGCTATGGCTACGGCTTATCAACATCACTGTTTCAATTGGCGCGCGCATACACCATCTTTGCAAGAAATGGTGACATGGCGCCGTTGACCATGATTAAAGCCAACGGCGCTGTAACGGGTACGCCCGTATTCAGTCCAAAAGTGGCAGGGCAAATGCGCGACATGCTGGCCTTGGCGACAGGCGACGAAGGTACTGCGCCCAGAGCGCAAACCCTAGGTTACTCGGTGGCCGGAAAAACGGGTACGGCACGCAAGGTCGAAGGTAAGAGCTATGGCAAAAAATACCGAGCATTCTTCGTAGGGTATGCGCCGGCAGACAAGCCACGTGTGGTGGTGGCAGTGATGATTGACGAGCCGGGTAAAGGGCAGTTTTATGGCGGCATAGTGGCCGCACCAGTCTTTAGCCAAACCGTGCAAAACACCTTGCGAATTATGGGGCTGCAGCCCGACCAAGCGGTACGGCCGAACATCAATGCGGTTGGCGAACAGGAGTCGTTTTGAGTACGACACACCGCCCAACACTTGACACGCCACAGGACGCTGTTGATTGGCTACGCGCCTGCGGTGTCACCAACTTGTGCAGTGACAGCCGCGAGGTCGAGGCGGGGGATGCGTTTATTGCTTGGCCTGGCTACGCTGTTGATGCACGTGCATTTGTCCAAGCAGCGTTGATCAAGGGCGCCGTTGCGGTGTTGGTTGAAGCTCAGGGTGT